>Ga0181459_100186_pt1 | contig 12206 bp, 16 predicted proteins | sample InSIn2SAF170_FD_119060 | JGI IMG/M metagenome (GOLD analysis project Ga0181459, IMG submission 119060) | Clean room microbial communities from NASA Spacecraft Assembly Facility at Jet Propulsion Laboratory, Pasadena, California, USA -... ...
GGAGGGCGATGGATTCACTGATCTTGAACAATGGATGGATTTTAGTGCGTACTGCATCTATGAGGGACTGGATCGAGGCATCGGACATGGCGATGATTTCGTTGTGGATGTCCTTTATCTTTTGGTTGAGTTTCACAAGGTCCAGGGTCTGACATTCGAGGTGTTTGACCTTGTTTCTGTTGTTGTGGTAGACATTGATGAAGATGTCAGGCAGCGGCTGACAAGGATCAAGATCACTGGTGCGGATCTTGATATAGAACTGGCGGGCACTATCGTATCTGAGCTCCAGGGTCATATCTTTCTCCTCTGGAAGGTGTCAAAAGGTTACCACCAACAGGTTCACCGAGACATATTTACCTTGCAGTCCTTGAACTAGCTCTCTGACGTCGCCAATAAATTCGTTGTAGGATTGTCGAGCTACATCAAGGAAGCCATTTGTTCCGGCCTGGCCACGTCAGCAGAGAATGCGGAACTGAGCGGCAGGCTGACTCTTATAGCAAAAACTCTGTGATTGCGTAGGTCGGTGGCGTTCTGTGAGTACGAGACATCGGAACTCAATGCATATTCGATAAGTTGTTGTACTTCCATATAGTGTTGGGGATGACATAGCTTGATAACATTAGCGACGAAGCTTGAATGCTCACACAAAGTACATCTCGGATGTTTTGTAGTTCGACGCTTGATACTCCCACCAATGCTTGCCATATAGGCTTGATAGAATCCACAAATGACTTCAACATAAGGACGCTGTTGACTGATTGTTCCATGTACTGAAAATCGAGCTTCTTCGGCATCAATACGAACTGGTCCTGTCAGTCAATTACGCGTAACCATTAGGTCAACGTACTGCAGCAAGCGTTTTATCAGTATCGACGAAACCTTTTAACACTATAGGCACGGTGAGAATGCAAATCAGAAACCATGATACCTGACCTACCACTTCTCACCGTAAAGAATAGGTCTTCCTGCGTGCTCAATTCATCGACAGCTGCCCATCGCTGCTCGATCTTTGTCTTGTCGGTAGAAGGCTGCAACACATTGTTCTTGAGCAAGCGGCCACCCATCTTGGTCAGAGTTTGGTTCAAAAAACCGAAAAGGCAGTCTTTGGACTTTGCGTTTTGCAAATTTTGAACGAGTTCGAGAGTGGCGATGGTGGACAAGTCAATCATCATGGCGCCCTCAGATGACTCGAATTTGATACGAAGGGATTGATTGGCGAAGTTCTGGTGCATAGCTAGGTCTATAAACTTCAAAACCTAGCAAGGTCAGCATTGCCATCAAGTTCACCTTCTCAAAACAAACAGCAGCAAAGCAGCAGACAGCATAATAATTTCCAGCTAGCGAAAGTTTCAAAGCCTCTAGATCGTTTGGGAATGCTAATTGTTTGATATAGTCATGGCCGGCACTTTCGGACCAGTATCTGCGATCTATGTCTGTCATGGTGATTGTGTTGTTTTCAACTTCAAGATTTTCACGAATGATTGACAGCAGCTTCGAGTCTGCAGTAGTAGATGCGAAAATGATTCGCTCAGGACTGAAGACTTTGATTTTGTGACAAGTACGAGCAAACGTTTGGGTATCTGCAAATTGACACAATACAGCTTCGCATGTAGACAGGTTGACGAAGGCAAGGCCAACACTGGGTGATATTCCTCGAGATTCAGATAAGGCACATATAATCTCATTGGTGCCATGGCCATATCCAGTTGAGGTAGCAGTAGTCTTGGGCCTCGATCTTTTGGTGATTGGACGTGATATGGACGTCCATGCTCTTGATTCAGAACGAGACATTGCAGGAGAGAATGAAGCATACGTATTGGTTCTCTCGAAAAAAACAACAAGATTGGTAGGAAGAATATAGAAGTACTACAAATTGAAGTGGAGAGAGGCTGGTAGTGGATTGATGCGGGTGTAGGGAGTTTGCACTGTTTGCCAGCAAGCTACACGAGTTGACGAGGACTTAAACTGACTTCGTTCTTCGCTTCGCATAAGGTACGTATTCTTCCAACCTGGACAACTACTTCAGATCACACACATTTCAGGTGATTTGAACTCGCTGTAGGGTTTCGGCCGTATACTGTAATTCAGTCGCACGAAATATGGCAGTCCGTTGGCATCATCTTCGAGCTACAATAAAACATGCATTACCTACCCCGCATCTCGCTTGATTTATTATAATGCAGTCAACCATAACTCTACTGTACACTGAATTGTTTAAACCAATCCGTACGCTTCTCTAAGAGAGACTAAACGCTAAATACGGTGTTTAGTGGACTATTCGATCTTCTCTCGCTTATGATGTCCTTCTCCTCGGAACCATCACCTGTTCCGCTGTGTATATACGAGGTATCGGTGCCGACTTGCGTCATGTCCTCCATTGCTCTCATCTCCGCTGCGCCGTGGCTGCCGTATAATTCGGCGTAACGAGCTTGGGCGGCATCCAGCTCATATGGGTCTCTTGTGCCGGCTAGTTCGTTCATCGTGGTTAAATGTCCAGTACGGTTCCTTTGATGTAGTTCTGCTACACGGTACTCGTTGGCTCCGACGTGTTGCTTCTCATGTCGGTCGAGCGCCAGGGTTCTGTTCCTGCGACGCCGTCGTCGTAGAATGATGGTGGCTGCGACGGCAAGGGCGGCGAGGATACCGAGGGTGATGCCGATGCCTATGCCTGCCTTTGCGCCGGTGGTTAGACCAGGTGTGTTCTTAGCGGCATTGATGACGGTAGTCGACGAAGTCGGTGGCCTGGTGGATGTGGACGAAGCAGAGTGCTGGATAAGCGAGGTGTAAACGGCTGGGTCGATGACAGTGGATATGTAGGTGAACGTTGTTGTCTGTAGGCCGTTACCGCTGATTGCGGGAATTGTTGCTGTGGCGGTTGTGGTGATGGTTGTGTAAATCATTCCTGATAGCGATGAGGATGTAACGGTGGCGGCAGGGCTTGTGCCTGAGCCTGATCCTGAAGCACTCGATCTAGGCGTGGAAGGCAAAAGAGACGTCGAGGTGGATGTGGAGGTCCTTGACTGTGATACGGACCCTGATATTGACGTTGCCGTGGAGCTCGCCGTTGAATTTAGTGCTTGGTCTATAAGGGTGATAGAGGGTTAGCGATCGTGGTATGTATGCTAGTTATGTCCGGAGGGAAGCACTTACTGCACAAATTCGTCACGTACGATGTTATAGAGTTGAGATTGGTTCCTGCTGGACAGGATTGAGCTGCACAATCTCTGATGCCGTAGCCGAAATTGGCGGTCTTGCACAAGCAGACAATGTCTGATGGACTTGAGCAGCCATAACTTCTAGCGAGTGTGAATCCATTCTCGACGCAATCTTGCTGTGTACAGAGTTGTAGATTAGTTTCTGACCTATGTTGTCGCTTCCCTCTGTCTGTGGGCAACACATGGAACCTTTGAAGGGAGACATACCCCACATTCTGGAAGGCTTGACAAACTCTGTGCTGTGACAGTTTTTAAGCAGATCAGGCGTATAGCCAACGTTAAGCATGTAGTCCAACGCATTGCTCCAGAATCAAGCGTTTTGAGTGTTGATCAGGTATAAGTCACTGTCGACGATGGTACGGTATGCAAACCTCTTTCAGATCAAGAATCAGGCTGAGAGGTCATAGTGTTGAAAGGTCGTAGCGGCCTGTGGCCCTCCACCTGTGTATGAGGTGTACGATCGACACCAAGCCACGCCCGACGATAAGACATGCATCTCGAGTTGACCACCAGGCCTGTGATAGGATAGCATTCCTTTCGTCGATGGTAGCTGATTCGATGGGGGCCGTTGTAGCGGTTGGTTTGCGGGGCTCTCGATAGGATTGCCAAGGATGGTATACGAACATGCCGGGCAAGCACACCACGGTCATTTTATACAATGTTGCAAAAGTTGACCAGTAGAATGAACTATGTCAGCGAAAACAGCACCAGCTCGTCAGCTCGTTTGTGTGTGTCTGCCATCCTCTGCATGGGCTTAGTATACTCGAGCTTATGATGGTCGACAATCCGGGATAGTGAAGCCTTAAGGACACTAAGGCAATGTATATGGTAAACATTGTGTACAGGTCCACTTCGTGGGAGTCTTGAAAGAGATTCGTACATATATAGGCCATCATACTACCAACCAGGAAGAGTTGTGGAAGTCATAAGAATGGCTAGTACGATATAAAATTATTTCTTGGATGTGTTCTAGGATATTCAATAAGTCGTGACAGCGCACCGATTGTTGTGGGTCCGCTAGTATCGGTTGTGGATAATTCAGACAACTGCCGCCTTCGCACTGCCTTTTCACAATCAAGTAATACCTAGGACATCACTGAAACTGAGTATACGCATTCAAAGCCAATTGTCCTCCAAGATGCGCATATAACACGTTACTCCCAGCTTTGATATCTCCATTCTTTACCATATCCATCATGCCTGCCAAGCTTTTGCCTTCGTACACCGGATCCGTAATAAAGCCTTCCGTCTCAGCACCAAATCTGATGGCTGCAACAGTTTTCGGCCCAGCAACACCATATATACCTTCATGGTACCGATCATCGAGTATAACATCCGAGTCTTGGATGTCGTCTTCCGATAGACCGATCTTTGCAGCTGTAACCTTCGCAATTCGCAGAACTTGAGCACGTGTTTCAGGCACTGTAGCAGAGGCATCGATGCCAATGACTTTGCGGGGAGGCGACTCCTTAACGTGCTCGAGCAGCTTGAACCCAGCGATCATGCCAGCGAACGTCGAACCAGTCACAGCACACACGATAATAGTGTCGAAGAACACGCCCATTTCCTGCTCCTGCTGTCGCACCTCGAAAGCCCACTTTGCGAAACCGAGGCCGCCGAGAGGGTGATCGGACGCTCCAGCCGGGATGTAGTATGGCTTACCACCTCGGTCCTCGACTTCCTTCTTCACCTTCGCGAGCGACTGCTTGTGTTCGATACCGAATTTGGCGTCGTCGATCCGCACATCCGCGTTCATGAGTCGTGATAACTGGATGTTGCCGACCTTGTCGTAGCCTGGGTCGCGGTCATGGTCGGGCACCCAGTCTTCTTGGACGAGGATGCATTTTAGGCCGAGACGGGCGGCGGTGCCGGCGACTTGGCGTGTGTGGTTGGATTGGTAGCCGCCGATGCTGACTAGGGTGTCACATTTTTGGTCTAGGGCGTCTTGGGCCAGGTATTCGAGTTTGCGGGTTTTGTTGCCGCCGTAGGCAATGCCGCTGTTGCAGTCGTCTCGTTTGGCGTAGATTTGGACTTGTCCTCCTAGGGCGGCTGTTATTCGTTCGAGGTATTGGATTGGAGATGGTCCGAGGAGGAGGGGGTAGGCTTTGATGGCCTCAAAGGTGGGAGGCAGCTTTACTATAGATGGCATCTTGGCAGTGGTTGACTATGTACGTATCTTTGACGTTGACGGTCGATCGGGATGCAGTGGTCGGATAGAGCTGACGTTGCTATCGACAGTATATAAAACTCAAGTAATTCACGCTGGTAGATTAATGCCCGAATCTCGCACGGATTTGTCCGTCGAAGATATCGATTGTCCTCAAGTAGCCGATCATCGCCGAATGAACCCGGCTCGAATGTGGTGGTAAGGTCGCGTAGCGTCCTTTTGCGGAAGCGAAGGTTTTTGGTGGTATCCCACGAATACTTTTGCTGGATGATCAGTGCAGTACTACACCACCAGAACTTGTATAGGTAAACCAGGCAAGTAGTCGATGAGGGCAGCCAAATCATTTACGACCTGGTGAATGTGGTCTGAATGACTTGGTCCTTCTTGGGGCCTCGAACTTCATGCAACATATCCCACGAGCTCAAAAGCAACTCGTCTTTCTGATGTCCTGACTGGTCATGAAGTGCAAAGGTATAGTTGCTGCTGTAGAAATCTTCCACGCACAAATGACCACCCGAACATTCTACATGTACCACCCTCTTGTCGGCATCGGAAGTGCTTTGCACGAGAAATTTGTGGAAGAGATAGTCGATTTGTTCGGTGCCGGGCTTCACAAACCAAACACTGATTTCAGGCTTTGATGCCTCCTCATCCATTAGCCGCCAGACGTACTTTCGCGAGAAGGAGAAACGAGGAGCGTTTGTCGTTGACTCAGTGGTGGTCATTTCGAAGTCTCCTTTTTCAGCATACAACATTTCTTTCGAAGCATTCTGAAGCTTGCCATCGTTGTCGATGAATACTGATGGTTGTCGTGAAGTGAAGGTAGCGGTGCCGATACAATTCCCCGACGGTTCCGCAGCATTGATGCTGTGCAACTTACGGTTGAGCTGCCATGTGCCTTGCAAGCCTTGCCATACCCGGACGATAGTAGATAGATCGCGTGTCATGCTGGCAAAGCTAGACACGCCAATGTTGTTATTGGATCCTGGCGCGGGTACCTGCGTTGAAGCTTAAACCCAACTGTGAAGTCCTGTACTTGACAGTAGTACTATTTATGGCACAATTCAATCAATCCCCAGATTTAACACAGTTGCATAGTGGTGCACAGTGTCCACTCCTATCGAGCTTTCTCATCAGACACAGCTCTCCCGCGTAAGTTGTGCTGTGGGTGCGTTGCCTTTCATGCGTGTCTCAGATGAGCCAAGATGGAGGGGGGACGGAAATGGCGTAGACTGGCTCGAGGCTTGTGGAAACAGCTACCGGATGGATCACGAGATCAACCAATCGGCAGCGGATCGCGACAGACACTGTCGTCGAAGCTGTCAACGAACCGTTGGCTGTTCACTCTCGGAAAGCAATCTTCTGCAAATGAGTTTTCGAAGGTCCAATTCGCGATATCCTCCAGAACTGCTGTTTCTCAGCAGAGTATTCTCGTGACCGCGATGTCTCCAGCTGAGGCTCCGAATCACGAATTTCTTCATTCCGAATCGTGATAAATGTCCAAGCTCTTGCGGCACAGTTCAGTACGAAGATTAACCGAGGATGCGGAGCCCGGATACTGTACAGTATGTCAGGGCCAGATGATGGTGGATAAGGGGAGCGCCAGCCAAGTGGGCATCCGCAAACATGCCGGCCATTCATCGTGCTCCCACGGCGTACCGTTTGCCCTCCCCACCTCGCCGAAACCTTCTCACCTTCACACCCTGTTCAAATCTTCACTGCACGACTGCATGATACTCCAGTCCGGATCCAATCATGCATCCAGAAGGACATCCCAATGCCCTTCCCAAGCGCCAAATACCCTTTCAACTTGATCACTGATACTTGTAACACTTCTTTGCTATGTTCTTACCCACGTCTTTCGTTTTCAAACCATCACTATCGTTAATCCGAGCAACCATTTATCTCTCGAGCGCACCCTGGCAGAGCCGGTACCTCCATCATTAACGAGAAGCGCAACCTGCCCAATTTCTTTCCTTTTCGGCCGTTGATCGGCCATTCTTCCCAACATGGCGCAACAGGGTATCATGGTACCAACGACAGCATCGTCGACCTTTCCGGGATGCGCTTTGAGCTGTACACAATTGCTGCAAGCCCAAGATCTGTGTATGCCTCCAAACCAACCACAATCAACCCAACTCGTCTACGACCAGTGTTTCTGCAGTTCCGCCACACTCGCATCCTTTGCCTCGACCGCAGACTCCATATGTGTGTCCGAATGCCAGATTGAAGCAGACCGTCAAGTCCTGCGCTCGTGGTACAATAACTTTTGCGCTCAAGTAAAGAATGGAATAGATCCCACAACAACCACGTCAACGGTCGCTGGTAGCAACCCTACTGTCGCGACAAGCACACTCAACATTTCGAGTGGCACTGCGGCAGCCACCGTTACAGTTACCAGCACTGCGACTGCATCGCACGCTAACCAGACCTGGATCGGTGGTCACTGGAAGTGGGTGCTTATGCTTGTTGTACTCGTTGTAGGACTGATTGCCCTTACCTGGCTTGCAATATGGCTGAAGCGCCGCCACCGCCGCAAGATCGAAGCTCAACGCGCTGCCCTCTCCGGCTTCGGGCACGACCCTGAAGGAAGACCAACGAATATCATCCGCCACTCAGCCACCCCCTCCCTGTGGGGCCCTCATCAGATGATGCAGGCAACACAAGGTTATGCGTATTCATCGGTGGAGACAGAAGGGCCAGTGCCGGTGTCGGCGCCAGGCAAAAGAGCTAGTCGGAAGATGAGAAAAGTCGAAAACACAAGGCAATCCAAAAAAGACATGATGGAGATCACCGAGGTCGGCCGTCGCTTTGATAGTGCGAATCCTCCTACAACGAGGGCCCGTCCGTCCGAACTTGAAACAAACGCCAAGTTGATTGGCGCAGCGGATCGACTGAGCAAGAACCGGAACAAGCGCGACGACAATCACGGACTGCATGACAAAAGTATCGAGGCTGGCTGGTCGGAGCGCTTACAGTCGAAGTCAAGATCAAGAGGCGTGGATTTCGAGAAGACTTGAGGTCCCACACAACATCGACACGAGACAGTCTTGTGAAAGATGACTGTTAAACAGAATCTGCTTAACAACTGGCTTCATCATTCGAATGCTTTCCAATGCTGCGGTTTCGCCGCGCTACAGTGCCATGAAAACTTTGGGATGAGGACGTCCTCTTCCGGGGATTGGCCAGGTACAGGTCGTCTGCTCTCACTCTCCTGTGAGAACGACCTGAGTTGCCTTTTAGATGTTAACCTGTATAGTTTGCAGTTTCAGATCGATTTCACTTCAAGATCTCATGCGCTCAAAAACACAGCACGCGATAGATCGTTCATATATACCTTGCTCTGGAGCACAAGGTCGAATTTCCGATATTAGAATTTATCTTTCCTCTTGGATCGACCACACAATCGCAAAATTCACAAACATCAATTGCAGCTGCCTGCCCTACATCCACTTCAAGGTATAACACACAAAATTTGGTGTCCGTTGCGCTGTCAAGCATGGCTACCATCTCGCAATGTTGCGTCGGCGAGCCTGATCTGGGACCTGAGATCAGGCCAGACAAGTCCAAGGTCACTAAGCGACGTGCCCTACTCGGCTGGAACCATTCCAATGATACACTAGCGGCCTTATCCAAAGGCCAAATATGGTGCTGGGTGACGGAGGGCGACCATTTGCAGATCTTCGACCAAAATTACAACCGTTCCAAGGTACCCGGCAACGTGAGGGATTGTGGTGTTGCTAATTTTACTATGGTTCGGATGTTTCATCCATATTGGTAAGCATGTCTACTCTGTCCAGACTCAAGCAATCTTACTAACTCGTGTGGTTGCAAGGTGTAAGAATGGTCAAGTGCCGAGAGATATGGTCTGGGAAGACAAGAAAGAGTGTCGAGATCGGTACAAACGGCTTCTTGGTGATCGTCGTGTTCGAAACAATCTACCTGTCAATGACGAGGTTGCAAATCCTACCCAGCCCGAGCAGTCACATGCACACTCTCCAGAGCGACGCCAAACAAGAAACCCTTTCCGAAAACCCAGGTTCGTCCGGCCGATTGGTAGGTCTACCAACCACGCGTGTTCGAGATCGCGGCGTGGCATACCCAGAAAACCGGCTGTATCCGTTACTGGTACAGTCGAGCGCCTAGGCGGCCATGATGCAGCCGAGCCAATGTACGTTACAGACTCCGATATAGAAGGAGCAGCCTCACCAATAAGTCCAACATGCCGAACACGACGCAGCCGGCCCAAAAACAGCGTCAGCAGAAACTTGAATATTGAAGGATGTGCGCTCAGCACCAACAAGACTGACTACTTAGCCAGCAATTCCAATATTGAACAGACAATTCCAAGTTTCCGCAGCGTTCAAGACATTCTGGGCATGTATGAGCCTCCACGTGCACGATCATTCACAACAGTTGACCACGACCCTTTCAAGCGTTCACTAGCTCCAAGATACCATCCAGGTATGCTCAAATCAGCTTTCAAGCCAGATACAGAGCAACGACGAAATACCGCTCTACCTCAGCTTACTTCTCCTTACAAAAACAGCGGTGCTACGCTCTCAGCAAACTCGCGGAGAGACAGTACTCCAGCAATACCAACAATCGAATCAGACATGTATGACGACAAGCCTGAGCAAGACATCAAAGATGATGTTGCAGAAGACGATGAGCCGCTGCAGAAAAGGCAATGGCCAGCTACCACGAAGCTGGAGGTGATTGTGCTTGACGACGATTGAAAAGCTTTAGCTTCACAAACGAGATCCTACACCCATGCACAATAGTATGAGCATGTTGTGCTCCTAAGCTAGGAGACAGGAGAGCCACGTGACGCTGACTACAGCTTGGACATCGACTGGACGAATATCTGCCAAGCACATTGCTAGCTACAGTACCTACGCATTGACCACATTGGCTCAGAACACTCAGCTCGGACAAGTTGTCTGCAGTCCGAATCAGTAGCTCAATATTTCAATCATTCCAGGTCTTCTCGATACTGTGCTTTTAAACTGATCAAACAATGAACCAACCCATTGAGCTTGAAACATGCAGCATACCTAGTCTTGAGTCTTTTCCTTCTTTGTTGCCAATACATTGCCGATATGTTTTCAGCTCTTCTCTTTGTTACTGTCGCTGACGCATGAGATAGCGTCGATCTTTTCGTCTCATACCTACGTAATTCCTCATGACATCGTTGTTGGGATAGTGTTCGAGTGACCAAAAATACTCGATGTCTCTAGATACGTAGACCTGCTCGTTTAACGGGAGTCGTGAACCCGTGTCGCTGTTACTAACGACATTTGTAAACAACGAACGGTGGTCGTCTAACACAGTCCAGTGAGTAACCGTCCTTCAGATCGGACCTAATCACGTTTTCTACCGTGCAGAAAAGTACATGGTCAGACTCTCTACGTACACACGTACCTTCACAGTAACCCAGCAAAATGTGCAGTCAACCACACGAAAAACCTTCCTCCTCCACAACACCACCATCCATACCAAACCATTCCCCTTCGGAACCCTCAACCACAGACGCCCATTCCAGCACACACATACCCATACTCCGGTACGAGCCCTCACCAGCGGGCTGGTCATCGTCAAATTCTGCTGCAGCACCGCAACAGGCCGTGTACGATTTTGATTCGAGGTACACGACTGCTAATAACAGATCCACTATGTACCGACATTGACACCAGCGGCGAAGGAGTTTCGTGCCTAGGGTTTTTCACAATGTGGGGCGTGATAAAGATGGGAATGAAGATCAGGGTGGAAGTGGGTATGTGGTTCGGTACGAGGACTGGCGTACTGCGGTCATGGATGGACGTGGTGTTGTAGAGAGGAGTGGTATAGGGGATACTTCGCTGGGTGAGGGAGGGGAGGATGTGTGTTATGCGAATGGCAACGGGGAGGGGTGGACGAGAAGAAGGAGTAGAAATGTACCAGGGTGTGGACTTGTGCTCTGATGGCTGTTAGTATTTTTATGCTGGGCTTTTGGATTTGGGACGGTACTTTGACGGGGGCTGGGTTCGGAGTATCTTCTGCTTCGATTGTGGGATGGAGTGATCGAGAGGGAATGCTGCGTGATACTGGGGTGGAAGATAGCAAGTGGTGGCGTCTCCGGGAGAGGGTGGGTTGGAAAGGGATCGGATACAGAACTTGGATGCTCAAGGGTAAGATGATCGTGTGTTTTGTGTGACATGAATATTTGCTGAATCAATGGTGCCCTCCTGATATTGGACTTATTCAAGATAACATGCGACTGTACATCTATCCATCTCACAGTCCTAGTGTTAGCAAATAGCGGATGAGATGCGAATGGTGTGCACCTCGAGTCGCAAAACTGACGATTTAGTTTGAAGCTGGGCACGTCGCACGTCCCAAGTGTTTCATGAGGACTAATTGGAAAATGAGAACAAGCTCAGAGTTCTCAATCGGACGTTAAAGGGGAATGACAATTGGTGTTTCATGGCTTCTTATTAGCCGGCAGCAGGCATGCTGCATGCACCTCCAAAAGTCTTTTTGTAAAGTGGTCCGCGATCCTTGATTGAGATACGCGTCACGAGCGAACGCCCTTAATGGACACGGAATTATTGGTAGAACGTTAGTTCCTCTTCAGGAAAGAGGATACCTGTGCGCATAGAACGAATCTTGCTCATTCTCCTGCCTGTAACTATAATCCTACCTGCTTAATGGCCTCTACGTTCCATAGATGGTGACCAAACCGATCTACCATCTCGAAAATGGCCTCTCCAGAGCCTCCAGTCATACCCTCCAGCCCTGGAGATACAGTTGAAGAGCACATTGACGATTCCCGACTTGCGCCT
>Ga0181459_100217_pt1 | contig 12129 bp, 10 predicted proteins | sample InSIn2SAF170_FD_119060 | JGI IMG/M metagenome (GOLD analysis project Ga0181459, IMG submission 119060) | Clean room microbial communities from NASA Spacecraft Assembly Facility at Jet Propulsion Laboratory, Pasadena, California, USA -... ...
TTGTCTTGATTGTAACAAGGCCAAGAGTGTGAGGTGATGGACGGTTCATCGTTTGAACGACAACGACGACCCTTCTATGTGTGTCAGTGATGTTTCTTCAACAATTCGAAAGGCAACCTAGTAGTGAAGGTCATCATGCAAGCCGAATCAGGCTTAGCCTTTTAATTCTCAGTAGCCTCCAGCGTAATTTACCTGACTACCTAATTCGCATACTTGCCTTATGTACTTTGCATCTACATCACAATAATTCCCCGAACTCACCATAAAAGAATCCGAACTATCAAGAAACACGTGTCGTACATTGCAACCAAACAACCATCAGTTAGACCTATCTACATACACAACATGGCCCCATCCCAGCTCCAGATCGCGACCGGGTCACTCCGACGTCTTGTCAAGGAAGAAGCGTCGTACCACAAAGAACTTGAGTCCCAGCAGAAGCGCATCGCTGAGATGGAGAAGTCCACGGACGATCAGGATGAGAATCGAGAGTTCAAGTTGAAGCAGGAGGTAAGTCGCTGTCTTATCTTCAACACTTACTATTCACTGTTCACATCCACGTACCGGCTGAGGTATAACAAGAGTAGAAGTGGTACAACGAGATTGGCCGGCCAGCCAGAAGGGTGGTGTCACTTTATGTGAACGTGGTCGTCGCTCCTGAAGAACGATTGACTTCGAGATATCTATGCTAACATATCTCAACAAATGTAGAAGAAAGCCGTCGAAGAAACAAAAGCAGTTTTCCCGTCTCTAAGAGAACGTATCGCAAACGCCAGAGAGAAACTGCAAGCTCAGATGGTACGTTTCCTTCCCAATAATGCACAACCTACCACTATTGACACGCGCCTCCTTCACATGTGGTTGTGGTTTTGGTATAGCTCGCATCACCAATTCCCTCCAATTTATCCACCTCAGATTAAACACAAACTAACGAGTGTATTCAGGAGGGTTCGACCAATACAGAAGAACTGGAAACCGCCAAGAAAGTCTTGGCCGAAGCCATCGAATCACAAAGAAATGACCCGGATTCCGCCCACCCAAGTGGACCACCAAAATGACTCGTGGAGTGGGCCTTGACGTTGCGAGGCTAGAATGCTAACCAAGAACTGAAGTACATCGTGTACCTACCTAGGTACATGTAGTGGTATAAGGTCTTCTGTACTGTATTGGTAGTACTCAGTCACAAACACGTTCTAGTCTTTCTGCTTGCTGGACACACGAAGGAAGTAAGGGATGGTCTACGTGTATATATCACTCTTAAGCTCCGAGCAATTGCTCCAAAAGTTTTCGAAGATACCATGCTTCTTCTCATTTTCTCCACATCATCTATGGACGAACACGTCTCCTTATCACCTTATCCTTAAAACGACAATCCATGGTATTACCAGCTGATGAATCATCATTGTCGGGTCTGGAAAATAAAGATCTACTAAGGTCGACAATAAGCTATTTGTAGAAAAGGTCAAGTCCGTTCAAAACTGGGCAATCGTTGAACACTTAGTTGCTTAATAAAATTCGAGGACTTGTGTAGTAACAATGATGCTGCAGTGTGTAGGATAGTGTTGCCTGTTCGCCCAACTCGGTTAGACCGGCAGCCTGTATACAAAAAAGGAAGTTCCAATTTTCACGCCATTTCTTCGTGCTGGTGTCTTCGATACAATGACTCTTCAAGGCTATCACTAGCCACGAGTCCTTGGAGTCCTAGAGGATACACACGTATAGGAATGCCAGGGGTGCCAAAAAGCCGCGGATGCTTCGAGTGCCGCAAACAAAAGAAGAAAGTATGTTGTGCATAAACTCAAGTGACGTTCCATTCCTGACCTTCTGCAGTGCGATCAGGTTGATCCTGCATGCACACGGTGTACGCGGCTTGGCATTGTATGTCATGGCATGGGCCAGCAGCGCTACAAGTTCCTGCACCACAATTCAAATTCTTGGGAACAATCAAATTCAACATCATCCAGCAGCGAAGAAAACGGATTGTCAACGCAGCCACGCAGACTTACACCGGCAATCCCTACTGCGTTAACAAATTCGTTGACCAGGCTGACATCTGCCTTCGTCTGCAGCGTAGGTTTAGCAGTGGACGTTAAATATCAACTTTTGTTGAACTTTGGAGGCTACTTGGCTCAAGTTCCTGCTCGCTTGGGTGTCAATGAAGCACTGGACGCATCTGCACATGCGCTGGTCGAATCACACGCCTGGTATTGCACAGGCAGTAGCCACCTTCCACCCAAATTGATCCATAACTACTCTGCGGCTTTAAATGCACTGATACAATGTCTCGACCATCCGACCAAAGCACGCGCCGCTGAGACGTTGTGTGCCATCGCGATCATCATGATCGTACAGGTGAGACGACTGGTAGATTTAGCCAGTGCCAAACTAATCGTTCTAGAGTTTCATGGGCATCAGTAGTGATATAGGGCCTGGAACTCACTCGCGAGGGATCGCGCGAATTTTACAAGCACGAGGACATTGTGGTCCGCGTGGAGATTTTGAGAAACAACTACTTCTTACTCTTAGAGGACCGGTGGTACAGTTGTGGCACAAGCACTTGATGCTATACTGATGATCTTACAGATATTCGAAGCTCTCTATGATGACCACATCCAATTGAGTTTACAGGAATGGAAAGACCTAGTCGAGAACCCTCTTAACGATGGCACTGATACAGGCAAACTGGTATGGTGCATGGCTCGCACGGCTAGTTGTCTTCAGCGACGTCGTGCTGCTTTGAAACCAGAGAACTTCGACAGGAGCGCCTTGTTCAGCATTAAGGAAGAACTCTCAACTTTAGCCCTCGAGGTCGACCCGGTTCTCCAAGCATTAAGACAGCAGTACGAAGACTGCGGAGCAGTAATGGCGTCAAAGCTGCCGGCTACGATCGACAAAGGGAGGTTCCTACACTCGTACTGCTGCAGAGCATATGCGCTAGGACTGTCATTTGCGCTTCTTATCCAATTACTGCTTGAGACGTATAGTACCAACGACACATCGGGCGACGATAGTGACAACGTCTACGTAGCAGAAATTCTGCGGATGTGTGAAGAAGTGGCTATATACAAGCCTCTTGGTGCCATGTCAATGATCGCTTGTCTTTGCATTGCATGTATGGGCGCGGGGAATAGTGGTCAGTCCAAAATGGTGGTCGACACTTTGGTTTGCTATCGGCAAGACATTATCCGTTCAGGTTCACCTATCGATGCGAAGGCCTTAGAAGAGGTCAAATCACACATGACGCTGAATACGAGGATAGCGATATAAGCCATCCGATTGAGCTGTTTCCAATAATAATGTATCACATACCGTGTATTTCCTTCTGCTTGTTTGGAAGGTTGTGTGCCTTGGAATGTCAGAGGTCCATAGCGTCATATCTCATGATTCTCAGTCGTCGAGTGCCTTCACTTTGAAAATGTACTATTGTAGTACTGTAGCATCGTGCATTGCTGTGCCGCCGATCTTGCCCCACCTACTCGGCTAGGCAGATTTGCTAGCGTAGATGGGAGACGCTAATCCCATTGAAGAAAAACGCTGCGCTCGTATTTTTTCTTCAGGCGCGACCAAGAGTAGATACCTAAAATCCTTGTTACTGTAGTATCCATTGATCAACTTTCCACGTTGTCAAGCTCCTGGTGTGCCTGACCTAGCGACCTGCTTCGTCCAATTGAAAAAGACTCTCGTGAAGCAGGAACACAACCACAGATTGCAGCAGCTGATACACCACGCGATACAACCAGACTGTGCATTCATTGCTCAAGCTGAACATGGCGGAAGAGGATCCCGACTCTTTCTTTGTCAAGAAGATGCCTACGCTTCGTCAATGGTTCTTTGTGTATTGCAATTTGCGCGTCGATGGCGGCCTTGACTCAGCAACTGGGCATATTGGAGCTAGTACTATCCGGTTGAGATGGATTGACCCCATATCGGGGACCAATTCTCGGCGTTCTCTTTTTATTTTGAGATTACAGCTAGGGTAACTGATCTACCTTGTAGAAGAGCCGCCTCAAGAGTTTAGTCCAATAATTTAGCAGCATCTGATCAGATTTGCGCGGCATATGACTGTTCCAGGTAAGTCGCAAGCATCATGAGAAGAGGCTATGCAATGAGCATGGTATTGTCGAACTTTACATCATAATCTTGGATGACAACAAACTAGGCCACCAGCGTTGAAACAATATATAAGACCATCATTATCATATCGGTAATAGCTAACTGCTACAAACAATCTCCCATATTCATCCAAATCTTACCTGATACTCACAATGCGCACTCCTTGCAAGAGTGTTCTGCTCCTCTTACCATGTATTACGGGCACCCTCGCCGACTACCTTCTACCAACCTATCCACCTCCTTTGGATCTGACTAGCAATAACAGTCTTGTTGCGCAGAGCTGGGCAGAACTGACGTCGACTCTCGATGGCCTAGTGACCAACAGAACATCCCTCCCATCCGTCCTACCAACCATCAACAACATCACTTTCTCAATTGGCATGTTTTCTCTTGATGATCCTGTGGCCACAAACCTCCAATATCATTACACCGCTCCTGAAGTCCAGTACAGCCAGCTAGGCACGAACAAGGTCGATGCAGACTCAATCTACCGCATCGCATCAGTTTCCAAACTTATCACAGTCTACGCTGGATTGACCACGCTAAAACCACAAGATTGGGATCGATCGCTTGCAGATATCATACCCGGTCTCGATGATGCTACACAAGCTCGACTTCGCAGTTTAAATCCCACTGTCAGTCCTCAATGGGACAAGATCACACCACGGGCACTGGCAACACAGTTGAGCGGCATCGCAACGATAGGCATCCCATCGGCAGATTGGAGCGTCACCTTCGCTCTGGAAGGCATATCAGATACTTTGGCATCTTTTGGTCTGCCACCGTACAATGTCAGTGCTTTGGGACCTTGCGCCACAAATCTCATTCAGAATGCTTCGAACGAATTTTGTTCGGCACCAGACGCAATCGTAGGGATCAAGACCCTTCCTCCCAATTTTCTACCCTGGACAAATCCATCATATTCCGACCAAAATTTCATGCTACTCGGAATTGCCATCTCGAACATCACTGGCAAACCATGGTCCGATGTATACCAAGATTCAGTCTTCGAACCACTCGGCATGACATCTTCATACGACGCTCATCCAACAGACTCAGCCCAGGTCGCCCACTCAGTGATTGTAGGTGACTTTGCAGTAGATTGGGCTCTAGAAACCGGTTTCACCACACCCTCAGGAGGCCTACTATCCACAATCAGCGATCTTTCAAAACTCGGCATAGCAATCATGAACAACACCTTAATTCCAGCAGACACAACACTTCAATGGATGAAACCAGCCTCCCACACCGCCAGCCTGTCCTATTCCGTTGGCGGACCCTGGGAAATTCACCGATACCTCCACCCAAACAGCAGCAAAGTAACAGACCTGTACACCAAACTCGGCGACAGTGGCAAATACGGTGGCACAGTAGTAATAATCCCGCAATACAACGCCGGCTTCACGATGCTCAACGCCGGCACCGCAACTAACCGTCCCGATTCAGCCCTCGTAGTCCTCGATCTCCTCACAAACACCATCGTCCCCGCCCTTGAAGCCCAAGCCGCCGCGGAAGCCCAACAAAACTACGTCGGCCGATACATCTCCTCGGACCCCTCGCTAAACGCATCAGTAACAATAACATTCAATGCCTCCACCGTCCCCGGCAGTATCAACAGCCTCAGTCTCACTGAGTGGACATACAACAACACAAACCTCCTCTCAGGCGCGTTCATCACCTCCCTCACAGACATAATCCCCCGTCTCGAACCCTCGATCTTGAAACAAACACCCCCCGGCACACCAGGCTTCGTTGCGTTCCAAGCATCCACAAACATACAGACAGCAACCTACACTGACGCCATGGCTGTCCCGGATCTCGGTGTCATAGGAACGTGGACGGGCTTCTACTACTCGAACTTTGATTGGATAACGACTGATGGACTTCGGTATGGAGGGCAGGATACATTGGAATTCATATTCGATGTCGATGGTGAAGGAAAGGCTGTGGCGTGTACGCCTGCTGTGCAGGGAGTGAGATTAGTCAGGGTTGGTGGTTGATTTAGCATATAACGAAGAGATGTAGTATTGTACTACGACCACTGTCGGAAGTTGGGTATAGATAGATGGTCGGATAAATTCATACGACCTTACTATATCAACCACTTGCGTGTTGAAATAGTTAAAGAGATACAAAGAAAATTTCACGTACTTATTTAGAGTACTAAAATAGCTCTTCTACTTAATCTATATCTTAAAGGTAAACAGGTTAGCTCTCTAGATATTAAGAAAAAACGCTATAGGAGAAGTACAGTTTTAGTGTAGTAAGCATGCATATGTCCCAATACACTTTCGCGCTAGGACTGTATATTCGACCCTGTTTATGCTACTTATCTAGTACTTATAACGAGGACGAGAACGCACACTGGTGGGACCATAAGAGAGATGGCTTAACGACTGGAAGACGGGGGAAGAACATCGCAGCCCCTTCAAGCGTTGACGACAGAATATTTATGGGAGGTATGGTGGATTTGACGGGTAAGGTGGCGACTCATCTCTGTCATGCAAATGAGCTCTACCTGAACTGAGGGACAGGTTCTAGATCGTTGTTCATTAATTTCCATGCGTGAATGTTTGCTGGAGGAGGGTGGTCAACGTCTTGACTGTGAACTAAGAAAGTACTCCTGGACAGTTCCGATATAAGCATAGTCGTCTACATCTCGAGTGGTGGAGTAAACGTTACCATGCTGAACTAGAGGAGCCTTGCCATACTGAATTAGGCCAGCATTGTCATAAGGAATTAGGGGGCCATTGCCATACTCAATCAGGGCAGAATCACCAGCAGGAATTAGAGGAGGATTGATGGCTTCTGTAATGAGTCTATAGGGACGGTGCCCATATCCAGTAAGGGCCGCCGCACGGTAGTAGCGCGACTCATGAGGACAACCACCGAGCAACGACTCGTCACTGTGGTAGTACTCAACATACTCTTCCGTATCGCCGTTTTCGGTGGAACTAAACCTGTAGTCCTCATGAGGGTCGTAGTACGTGTTGTAGTCCATGTTCTGAGAGTCGTAGTCACGCGTGAACAGATCTGCGAGGCAATCGGCGCAACCGTTGGCAAACACGTGGAAGCCAGTTTGTTTTGTCTGGTTTCAATAACTCGCAACGCGCCAGACTTTGAGCTCGATTTCGTGTTGTCCCTTTCCATTTGTCTGCAGCTGTTTGCTGTAAACGGTATTGGTGTATAAACATTGGTAACGTCCCACATTCATCTTCGCCACTGACCCAACCCTTGGTCAAGTGATGATCGAGACTGTGCACGCGAGCTGCATAGTTATGGCTCGACGATAGTGGCGGCAGCACGCGGACAGTGCTTCTTCCTCTATTCTCTACCTTGGATTCTTGACCCTCCAGGTCGGATAATTCTTGCAAGAACGTCTCGATGGATCTCGACCCTGACACTAGTAAGTCATGAGTGCTGGTCGTTTCGGAGGAACCGGACAGGTCGTGCCTTATGTGACGTCCTAAGTAATGTATACGATCAGGACACGAGCATCCTATTTTGTGCTCTTTGGCCAGACGATCGACATCGAAAAATATCGGCAGGTCGCCTGACCAGGTACAGGTGCCTGTCGAAAAGTGGTACCTGTTTTCGTCCAATCCAATCTCGGATCTTCGACTTGAAACGCTGCGATGTGACGGTCTTTTAAGTCTTTTGAAGTCGAACTTCCATACCATCTTCGGAAATATATCAATGTTCTCCAACTTTGCTGTCCAGCCATATGAAGCATGGAACATGTAATTGCGATCATCTTCGTGTAAATGGCGGCATATCCATATATGTCCACTCTTGCTATGATGTGGAGGCATATTAAGAGCGAAGAAGCCTCTGTAGGGTGCGTGTACATCGACATGATGTGAGACCGTCTGGTCATTCGCTGCCGAAGAGATGAGATTACGTCGATCGTCGTACCTTGCGAGTGAGCTTGATCTGCGCCGGCTAGCAGCCACGGATACTTTCGTGTCTACACGTTCAAGCGGTGTCGACCACAAGAAGTCGTCGATGACGGTCTCGAAAGTATTGATTGCGTCAGCCAAAGTTTGCTTGTCAGAGGTCCGAGATTTGCAATCATTAGCAAGGACGATGCAGTATGGCTGATAGCTTTTGGTGATTCCCAGCTGTATCAAACTGATTGCTCGAAGATCTTCCGACATCGTCTCGATATTGACCACAGGTCCTGTTTGATCACTCTTCAATGTCAAGATCTCCATGCTTCGCTTACCCGACGTGAGCTCGCCTTTGAACCGATAAAGCAACGACGCTTCGACCTGAGGTGTAGGAAAATGATTTCGTGTCCTGCTCGTGCGAGTGTGAACATAATTACTCTCGGGTTCACTATCGTCGAAGACATGCTCTGCCCCGTTCAGGACACCGACCTGCGAGCGTAAATTCTCGAGACTCCAATATCGACTGACTGACGTGGCTGTGGCCGTCACAAGGCATCTTCCACATGGTACGTGTGATGAGGTACGGTTGTCACTAATTCCTATAGATGGCGATGGCCTTGGTGAAGGCAATGAAGATCGAGGTCGCGCTCGCGAATGATCCAAACCTGGCTCGGGACTAACCACAAACGTTTCGGTCATGAGGTCGTGCTGGAAGAGGTCTCGTGAGTGTCCGCCAGTGCTGTCTAGCAATCTCTCTTGCCATTCCTGCTGTAGCCAGAAGCCATACTGCTTACGAAGGCGATAGTTGTGTTTGAAGCCTTTATGTTGCACAAATATTCGTGTAAACTGAGGATGTCTCGAACATAACTCGGACCACGTACCAGTCCATTTATGGCGCCCCTGGTAAGCAACTCTTTTATAATTAGGACTGTTAGAGGTTATAGACGCGAGGTAGAGCCCAATGAATGTATCAAAGTCACCCTCTAGAGTATTCGCCACATCTAGGAAGACAATGTAGTGGATGTCGTCGAGCTTTGACAGCAATACCTCAGCTGTAAGACCTTGATTCGTCAGAACATATCCTTGTAATGACCCGGAAAAGTGCTTGACCATAGACCTCAGCTTCTCATATAGGTCCAGTATCTCGGACACTTCTTCCTCATCTTGGAACAGGCCTTTCAGGAACGACTGATATTGTTCTTTCATGGGCGACGCCCGTATGCCACGGCAGGTTACGAACTGAGCAGGCGACGTGGCAAGTAGACCAGGACTAGCAGTGCTCGGTACGTGATCATTGTGCCAGGCAAAGATCGACTCGTCACTATTGGTCCTGATTATTTCCTCCTGCAAGCGCTCAAAGGCTTTGGCGCCTTCCCCATACAACATGGGCAAGTTGCAATCGAAGATGCCGAGTAGGCTATATGCCACATCCTCGACACGTGTTGCATGTCGTCTCGAGGCCCAGGACATTCTCTCGGCAATGCTAAATTCCCAAAGCTGCTTCCGTTTGTATACGGCATCGACATGTATCAAGGTAGTCTCGTTTATCAGATTCAGAATGGCATCTTGCTGCACAGCTAGCGGCTTCCATGTTGAATTGTAGAATCGTAACTCGACAGGTGCTAAGAGCTCTTGGAGCGTCCAACAGCGGGTAAACCACAGACTATTCTTGAACTCGGGTTCAAAGTCAGGATGATCACCAGAGCTTGCGTGCACATCGTTCATGTACACGTAGCAGACTCCTGATTCTACATACCAGCGATACATGCTATTGATGGCTTCCGAAAGCTCTGCGCTTGCTCTCTTGTCAATGCACACTGTATCTACCCAGCAGTAGCGATAGCCATCGTTTCTAGCCAACTCGCAGCATTTGATTACCTTCTCCGCGCCGGTCGTCTTGAGATTGTGCAAGTCGCTCACTTGCTGGAAGGATGCTTCCTCGCCAGCCCAGCGATGTGACAAGATCGCATAACTTCCAGGCTCGGCATTCACAAAGGACTCAAGCCTGAGTGTATAGGTGTTGAGAAGGTACATATTGTAAGTCGGAAGCGCCTCCTCGAGGATTCAGGCGGCCTTGAATCGCTATATGAAGAGAGCTCATCTTTGCAGCGGCCGTGACTTGTGCTTCAGCCGACAAGGCTGAATCGCTGACCCTTGTCGCCAAAGGTCAACGCATCTCTGCGGCAAGCTCGAGAAAGATAGCATCCCATTGGCGCGAGAAAGTGCCTGGGCACTCAGGAATGAAGTTACGATTGGTACGTGCAGAGCATTTCAAGGATCACAAGAGCTACTGTGAGCCCAAGGCGTACTCAAAAGCAGCATCTTAAAAGTCACAAATGCCAAGGCCTGCGGGGCATACCGAGGTTTCGCTCTAGGATGGGTCCGGAAGAACTCTCTAACCACATGTATTATATCATGTTATAAACCTATAATATTCATAACCACATCAGTCGCCACAGCATTCATTTCATCTCTCTTGAACTTTGTGTCTAAGGAGATACACATCGCAATGATGAGAGACATGTCTATCCCTGGCGCGATCGTGACAGTCCGACTTTTTTCGGCGAGAGGTTGTCGGATATATGCTACTACGGAGTCTGCGGGCGTATAATCAGCTAGGTATATTATCTAAGAGCTGGACGCGTGGTACGTGAGAAATAGAAGGTGAACACCGCTTACCATTCCTGCGATGACGGATAAAAGTATCAGAGGCAGACCAATCTGCTGCACCAATATAGAAGCGCTGCTCTGTATGTATAGGGCCGGCGATGTCTTGGAAGACCATATCGAGTTGACTGGCTTTGGCCTTGCCTATCTCCAGCACACGATTGCCGTTTTCGAGATTGGCTTCGATTTTAGCCTTGCCGCTGGATAAGCTGTAAGTGGAGAAACGTTAGTGGGCCATCTAGAGGAATGTTGTGCTCGGTCTTTGTTTCGCAGGAAGGCGATGGGTGAGTGGTGACATACCTGTCCTTGCAGGTGCAGGTTATGAGCACATGGTTAGACATGTCTGATAAGACAATATTTTCGTTGTCGGTTAGCAAAGAGCGTTTTTTGGTGCTATGGAGTAAAGGTATTCCGGTACTGCTTGTTATGGTGTACTCTTTCTTCATCCCTGTTATCGAGACCGTCTCTGTGTTGTGGGAGATATATTGTGGATATAAGCCGGTTGGACCTGGGGCCGGTTGGAGTGCGAGGCCGAAGCCCGCAGACGGAACGGTAGTATGGGCCATTGTCGATGGTGACTGGAAAGGAGAGGTTGAGTGGAAGTGCAGAGTAGGAAGAACACCTACCTTGTCTTCCGATGTGATAAAGGGGTGGACATCTTTTTTTTATATACCGTGCATTTGGCACAACGACTATGAGACCATGTAGGTAGAAACAGGCTCGTTGTACGGAGTACATTAGGCCTCCTGTACTGTACAAGGCAAGACGGAATCGAGCGCAGCATAGAACCATAACAGGTTAGCCGAATTAGCCAAGGCGAGAAACTCTGCTGCCACCACCAGATCTCAACGTCGCTTCGGAAGACATGATTTAGAGGGCTAAGTGTAATTGTTCCGAACGATGATTGTACAACAGCTATGCTACCTACCTATTGTAGTTCAATACTGTGCTATGCATCTCAAACCTTTTCTATTCTCCTTCCCATACCGCACTGCGAATAACTAACCGTAAACCCTTTAATTCTCATCAACACCCTCCACAGGTAAACAACAATCTCGATCCTCTTCACTCAAAGTCTTCCAGATAACCTCCTTGACCTCCCGACCTACCTGCTGTATCGCATCCATCGCCCACAGTACATCCAAATGTTCATACTGCTCAATGACCTTACTATGCACAATATTGACATGCGGCTCGCGACCTCTTTGGAAACGGCGGAGCAATTTGCGTCCATCCACTAGATCGTCGCTGCCGGCAATCCAGAGGGCCATCGGTGGTGCCCGGTCATCGTACCATGCTGTGCGGCCTTTGCTGTCTCGGCTTCGACTTCGAGACTGGCTGCTCTCTCGTTCTTCGCTCTCCGCACGTTTCTCGTCCAAATCCTCTTCTCGATCATCACTTGACCAAGGGTTGGGTCAGTGGCGAAGATGAATGTGGGACGTTACCAATGTTTATACAC
>Ga0181459_100187_pt2 | contig 12120 bp, 11 predicted proteins | sample InSIn2SAF170_FD_119060 | JGI IMG/M metagenome (GOLD analysis project Ga0181459, IMG submission 119060) | Clean room microbial communities from NASA Spacecraft Assembly Facility at Jet Propulsion Laboratory, Pasadena, California, USA -... ...
AGAGATTTGCTGCTCTTTTGAACACAATTAGAACAAGCTACTTTAAATGCCAATTAGAGCAATAGAAACAATTGGATCACTTAAGGGCCAAAAGACAAGTGATGTAACCAAGTAACAATTTAATAATATGTTCTTGAGATTAATGTTAAGTGATTTAGAGAGTGAGGCTAAGTGTGCAACATTGAAACTTATTGAGCATACACAAGATAACAATATGTTAGTGTTCAAAACTCAATGTCACCAATGTCAATAATTTAGAAACCTCACAAGAGAAAAATATGTTACTGATCTCCTTAGCACATGAAATATTACACCAATTGTTGAGCTACTTTACGAAACAATGTAAATAATGCCTTTCAACACGAGCAATTATTAACAATGTAGCATGAACACGAGAGGCTTATGTTTATGTTCCAATGAGCAATGATTACCTTTAGGACACCAACTAGTTAACAACGAGTTATTCTTATGCCAGGATGTCAAATAGTCCTAATTTACTTATTTCTTGGAGAGCATTTTATATGAGGGTAACAAACCATGCAAAGATGCTTATGTTACTGCTTATATCAGACCTTAGCAAGCTTATGGAAGTCAAATATAAGTCATGGAACAAGTTAAGTGGACTTTACCCAAGCTGTCCAGTGATTAGTTAACAAACATAGGAAATTTGTTAATAATTTTAGGGCACCAAATTGGATTTTGCACCACTGTGATGAAATGATTATCTTGCCATGGAAAAACAGTGAGAAAACAAGGGTTTGGAAGAAGCAAACCACATGGCCGTAGGCATTGAAGATTAGTGGAGAATTTGCCCAAACTTTCTCCATTGAAGAGGTTGCTTGCAACCATAAAAATGTTACCAAGTTCTCTGCAACAGCATCAATTGTTAGCCCAAAAATCAAATGGACCCAAATCAAAGATGGAAGATGGGGATTTAGTGCTAGGAAAGGGGAACGCTTGACCTTAGACGGTTAGTGTTGGGCCCAAGGAAGAGATGCAAGGCCAGATAAGCCCGTGTTGGGGTAGGAAGAGGCCTTTAAGGCCCGCGACAAGGCCTCAATGATCTGAAAATCACTTATGTATGATCTCAGTTAATTAATGTAGGTATTACAGACTCATGCGCTGGGATATGCCTATGTATTTTAAGCAACAGATCGATAAGATTATGAAATACATAGGCATTGGAAAACAGTAAGAGAAACACAAGTAAATTCAACAAAAAACACAACAATTTAATAAGGAGTTCACCCAATCCTCCCGGGCTAGGTCTCTTGGTCCAGCTTTCAGTGGTGGCCTTTTTTTATTGTGTCTTTAAGCAGAGTTTTTACAATGAGGAGCCCAAGTTGAGTCTCCTGTTATAGATGATGCTTAGTAGGGTGGTACTTGGATTCCCCAAGCCACTAGAGTACATAGACTCCCCCTTACCAAGTCTCGACCTCAATTGGTCTTAATGGGATGAGTCCAATTTGGTACTCAGTTCCCGATAGATATCCTCACAGGGATTGCTTGAACCTCTCAAGCCTTCTCAGTTTTGTCTGCTCGATGCTGCCTTAGCTCTGCAGGTTAGCTCGACTTCTCTGTTCTTTACTTCTTGCTTCACTCTCTCCTCTGTCTCCCCTCTGTTCTCTGTCTGTTCGTGGCTTAAAGCCAATCCGTCCCTTGACTGTTCGGTTCCTCTTCCGGCCCTTCGGATTGCTTGCCTCTGTTCGTTGGAATTCCCTGCTTCTATGTCATCGCCACTGTGTAACGTTTCACAGAGAGGTGGCCACTTGTCTCCTTACGAACTAGGCACCAGCTTTTCCTCGAACGGTTGTTATTTCGGTTATTCTGCGAAATGATTCATCTGCTAGCTCATCGGTCATGTCGGACCCCAAATGTCATATGCCTCAGCCTATTCTTCCATCAAAATCCGGTCTCCCATCGGGTACAATCTCCATCGTTGATCTGGGGTCTCCAGATCCTACGGTCATCGCTTTTATCGCATGGGTGAGTTTCTTGATCATTACCCTGCGATGAGAGCGGTTTTCTCTCTCATCTGCCAAACACGCGTCATTTAGTGTATGGCATTGCTTGGTCCTCTGCCAAACCCGCTTACCGCTTGAGGGGCTTGCGATATCCCACTGGTTTTTGGGCGTGGGACCTGCCTTCTAGCGTTTCGGGTATTTCCGCACGGTTTTACCTATTTTTCACATGACTGGGTGTTGGGGCTTTTCCTTCTCTGAGGTTTTTATACTGCGATGCGCGATTAGCGCTAATCGCGTATCAAAAACGATCTCTGTTTTCTGATCTGGACTCCCTATTTGCTAGTTTGTGCCACTGCATGGTCTCCATGGGCAATGGTCAGCGCGTGTTGGCCAAGGGTCCTCATTGTTTCGTGCTGGCTACAAACTGCCACTGTCCAGAGGTCCTTCCTGATAGCTCATTGTTTACAAGATTTTGAAGTTTGACATAATTTGAAACAGTCATAGAAATTCTGATAATTTTCAAGGATCCAATTAGGATCATGACCTTCCCACTGAAAAATATTTTGGACCACCAAAAGTTGGTTTTCAAGCATCGACTAAGTGAGGGTACAATTGTCTCACTTGTCCAATCTCTATCCACTTTGCACTGCTTGGTTTCGAACCCTTGAGTCCAATTTTGAGGTACTCAACATCTCCCCTGCGCGTCATCCTCACCTTCCTGTCCATAATTGTATCTTCCTGTAATTCATTAAGATATTCAGGTAACAGGTCATCAACAGAAGGCAATTGACTCTCTTCTTTAGGATCTTCAATTAACGAAGGTTCAAATAGTCTCAAGCTGTTTGCATTGATGACTGAGTAGATGTGCATATAAGCTGGAAAATCAAGGCAAAAGGCATTCTCACCAATTTTCTCAAGGATCCTGAAAGGTCCATACCTTATTGGTTTCAATTTTCTACCTTACCTTGCATGCTGTCCTCACTGATATACAGCCAGATCTGATCACCAACTTGGAAACTATGTTCCATCCGATGCTTGTCATGGCTTGTCTTGTATTTTGCCTGGCTCTTTTCCAGCTATTCTTGTACTGCCTGATGGATCTCTTGGATTTACTCAATGAACCTAGTTGTCTTGTCCACATCGCTGTGTCCCTCAACTGTTGTGTCCTTACCAAAGACAAAATCCAAGCGAGTCCTTGGTGTGAAACCAAAACAGGTCTCAAAAGGAGATCTCTGTGTGGAAGAATGTTTGGCTTGGTTGTAAGCATGCTGCACATAACACAAATGTTCATCCCAAAGTTTAGGATGCTTGCTGCAATATCCCTTGAGTAACTGGATCACTGTCTTGTTGACTGCTTCTGTCTGGCCATCGGTTTGTGGATGGAAAGCTGTGCCTTTCTTCAGTTTGGTGTCCATCAGTTCCCATAGACTTGACCAAATCTTTCCCACAAATCGGGTGTCTCGATCAGATATAATGGAAGTGGGTAATCCAAAATGAACCCATACATGTTGAAAGAATAGTTTTGCAGTTTTTTCAGCTTTGATCTGTTTATTACAAGGTATCAAAATACACATTTTGTTGAACCTATCCACAACAACATACAGATAATCATGACCTTTCCTAGATTTAGGCAGTGCTCCAACAAAGTCCATGGAAACACTTACCCAAGGATGAGAAGGAACTAGTAATGGAGTGTACAAGCCTAGTTTTCTATTGCTGGGCTTGCTTTTAGCACACATAGTACACGCTCTTACATATATAGAAATTATTTCGTTCATTTTTGGCCAATAACAAAATCTTTGCAGCTGTGCAACTGTTTTACTTACCCCAAAGTGACTTGATATTAGAGAAGTGTTTGCTTCTCGAATTATCTTTACTCATTCAGTTTGTGGAATGCATAGCTTCCCACAATGATATAGGAGTCAATCCTTAATATGATAATCCAATTTTTCTACTCGTTTGCCTTGACTTAAAGTTGCATATACATCTTTAAAGTCTATATCTTGAGCATATTTTTCAATGTATCTCTCGTGTAACACAGAATTATGCTTAAGTATAGTAGATGCATTTATAATGGGTCTAGATAACATATCTGCAACTTTATTGTGTATGCCGTTTTTATATCTGATGACTAAATGAGATTGTTGTAGAAAACCCATCCATCTATAGTGTCTTGATTGTTGCAACTTAGTTTGGGAGTGTAGATATTGAAGTGGTTGATGATCAGTATGTATAACTGTTTCTTTGCCCATTAAGTAATGTTTCCACTTTTTTACACTATGTACTAATGCATACAAGTCTTTATCATATGTGAGATAGTTAACTATTGCAGAATTAAATGTCTCAGAATGATAACATATGGGTTTACCGTGCTGTATCAACACTTCTCCCATGGCATAGTCACTGGCATCCGTTTGGATCTCAAACGGTCTTTGAAGATTAGGTAGTGCTAGTACTAGTGCTGTACTAATCTTTTCTTTCAAGGTGTCGAAGGCTTTTTGCTGTTTGCCTCCCCACTGAAACACCTTGTTCAATCCCGTTAAAGCATGTAAGGAAGCTGCAATTAAGGAAAAGTTAGAAAGGAACTTTCTCCAATATTGTGCTGCTCCTAACTTCTGTAGCAAATTAGGTCAGTTTACAATGACTGCCACCTTAGAGGGATCTATCTTCAATTCACCACCCCCTACTCTATGTCCCAAATAATTCAAAGATGTTTTGCCAAATTCACATTTTGAGAGTTCAACATAAAGTTTTTCTCTTTTCAAAACATCTAGTGTGTGCTTAACATGCTTTAAATGTTCTTCCCACGTTTTGCTAAATATTAGAATGTTATCCAGATATACAATAACAAAATCATCAAGAAAAGGCCTGAGTGCATCATTCATTATTCTCATGAAAGTAGCAGGAGCATTAGTTAAGCTAAAAGGCATAACCAACCACTCATACAATCCCTACTTTGTCTTGAAATCAGTCTTCCATGCATCTTGTTCTGCAACTCTGACCTGATGATATCCACTATGCAAGTCTAACTTGGAAAAATAAATAGCTTCTTTCAATTGATCCAACAAATCATCTATGCAAGAAAGGGGATAACGATTTTTGATTGTTATCTTATTTAGTGCTCGGTAATCAATGCACATTCTCCATGAGCCATCTATCTTTCTCACCAAAATGATTGGAGATCCACATGGTGATGTGCTAGGTCTGATGAACCCCTTTTCGAGCAACTCCTGCATTTGCTTCTTGATTTCTGCATTCTCTAAAGCAGACAACCTATACATTCCAATGTTAGGCAATGGAGCATCTTGCTGCAAATTAATTTCATGCACTATTTCCTTTTTGGGTGGCAGACCTTTAAGTTCTTGAAACAAGATATCATACTCTGAAACAACTTTTTTTAAATCAGCTTGCTATTTAGCATTACAACCCTCAAATACATTGGTTTTATCAGGTTTCTTTTCCTTTACAACCATCAGTAAAAATTGTTTGCATGAATTTATAATTTGTTTCATCTGCCCTGAGTTTATGAGAGTTTAGTTATTCTTGAGCTTATCAGCTCTTACAAAGTATTCGATTCCATATTTAACGAGTAGATACTTGTTCTCAGCTCTATAAAAAAATAGCTTTTCTGTCATACAAGTAAGAACTTCCTAAAACAATTCCACATATATCCAAAGGAATTATGTCTAGCTCAACTTCATCTACAAATGCTGACCCAAAAGAAAACTTGAGTTTGCATTGTCTAGTCACTTGTAGTTGTGCTTTATCACTTAACCATCCTAATGGGTATGGTTTCTTGTGAGGTGTAGTCAGTAATCCCAACTTCTTTACAATTACTTCATAAATTAGATTTACTTGTGAGCCACATCAAACAAAATATCAATCTTTTGATGTTTGGAAATAACTCAAATATGGAAAAGTTCATGTCTTTTTCTCTCATTTTCTTCATCAATAGTAGATGCTTGTGAGCCACATCAAACAAAATATCAATCTTTTGATGTTTGGAAATAACTCGAATATGGAAAAGTTCATGTCTTTTTCTCTCATTTTCTTCATCAATAGTAGATTGTACAGAATTACTAGTAGATGCTTCAAAATTCTTACCTTTTGTACCTGTGGCTACAATGGTTGTTTCATCTCCTGAGTCCGACCCCAAATCTTTTTGAGTAGTTGCAACAGTCTTCTTCTTCTTGCCCTCAAACTTCTTAGGTCTCAGCTCCGGATGCAGAATCCAATAGTGCTCATCATCATGCCCATTCTTCTTACAGTGAGTGCATGAAGACTTGCTTTTCTGTGCAGTGTTGGCCTTCCTTGCTTTCCATTTCTGTTTTCTCTTCTCCTTATTCTTGCTTGCAGTGGGTTGGGATGATCCCCCAACTTCTAGGTTTCCATTCTTTCCTCTAGCTTCTAGATGCGTAGTTTGAACAGATGCCTCATCTATACTAGTGGGATTAAACATGAGGATAGTGTGCCTCATGTAGCTGTGTAGACCACTGATGTACTTCAACAAAGTCTCAGGTGAGTCTAATGAGATTCTTAGAATCAAAGCTCTCTTCCTAAATTCTTGGGTGTAACCTTGTACACTTTGCCCTTTCAACTGACGAAGAGTTTGCCAGCTCATCATGGCTTGCTGCATGTAGGCCAATGGATAGAACTGCTTTTTGATTGCAGAAACAAATTCACTCCAAACAGAAAGAGTCTTACCATGTCTCTTCATGTCAGCTTGGGTCCTGCCTTCCCACCAAACCAAGGCAGTGCTTCTAAGGCGTAGGCTGGCCTGAATCTTGCTCTTGTCTGAATCGATACTCTGCACTCTGCAATAAACATCAATTTGTCTGATCCAATTGTCCAATTTTCTGCATTCAACTCTCCATCATATATTGGTAAATCAAATTTAACATCTAGTTTAATCAAAGATGTCTTCTTTTTATGTTCAAGGCTATTAGGAGGTGTGAGAAAGCTTCCTTCTTTCCCTTTGTCTTTTGAGTGGTCATGGAGGAGAGACTCTTCTTCTCCTTTATCTTGTCTGGAGCTTGATGAATCTTCATCTTTATGTTTTATAAAGTCCTTATACATTTCCTCTACCATGGACCTTATGGCCATGAAACTATCTATAAATTGAGGGGTTTGGCCCCACAGAACCTTCCTCCGACATTGTCTTCTGAGGATAGATTCTTTCAATTCCAGGATTAGTTTCGACCAATTCTCCTTTCCCTAATTTGAGCTTTGATTTAGTTAGCATTCAACAGCTAAATCCAACACAAGCTTGTCTAACCTTAACAAACTATAACTCTGATACCACTTGATATGAAAATCACTTATGTATGATCTCAGTTAATTAATGTAGGTATTACAGACTCATGCGCTAGGATATTCCTATGATATTTTAAGAAATGGATCGATAAGATTGCGAAATACACAGGCATTGAAAAACAATAAGAGAAACACAAGAAGTAAATTCAACAAAAAACACAACAATTTAATAAGGAGTTCACCCAATCGTCCTGGGCTATGTCTCCTGGTCCAAATTTCAGTCGTGGCCTTTTTTTATTGTGTTTTAAAGCAGAGTTTTTACAATGAGGAGCTCAATTTGAGTCTCCTGTTACAGATGATGCTTAGTAGGGTGGTACTTGGATTCCCCGAGCCACTCGAGTACATAGACTCCCTCTTAACAAGTCTCGATCTCAACTAGTCTTAATGGGATGAGTCCAATCTAGTACTCAGTTCCCGACAAATATCCTCATATGGATTGCTTGAACCTCTCAAGCCTTCTCGGTTCTGTCTGCTCGATGCTGCCTTAGCTCTGCAGGTCAGCTCGACTTCTTTGTTCTCTGCTTCTTGTTTCACTCTCTCCTCTATCTCCCCTCTGTTCTTTGTCTGTTCGTGGCTTAAAGCCAATTCGTCCCTTGACTGTTCGCTTCCTCTTCCGACTCTTCGGATCGCCTGCCTCTGTTTGCTGGAATTCCCTGCTTCTGGGTCATCGCCACTGTGTAAAGTTTCACAGAGAGGTGGCCACTTGTCTCCTTATGAAATGGGTGCCAACTTTTCCTCGAATGGTCGTTATTTTAGTTATTTTGCGAAATGATTCATTCGCCAGCTCATCGGTCATGGCAGACCCCAAATGTCATATGCCTCAGCCTATTCTTCCATCAAATTCGGTCTCCCATCAAGTGAAATCTCTGCTGTTAATCTGGGGTCTCCAGATCCTACGATCATCACTTTTATAGCACGGGTGAGTTGCTTGATCGTTACCGTGTGATGGGAGTGGTTTTCTCTCTCATTTGTCGGACACGCGTCATTCAGTGTATGGCATCGCTTGGTCCTCTGCCAAACCCGCTTACCGCTTGAGGGGCTTGCGATATCCCATTTGTTTTTGGGCGCGAGACTCGCCTTTTAGTGTTTCGGGTATTTCCGCACGGTTTTACCTGTTTTTCACATGACCAGGTGCTGGGGCTTTTCCTTCTCTGAGGTCTTTATCTTGCTCTAATTGCGTATCAAAAACAGCCTCTTTTTTCTGATCTGGACTCCCTATTTGCTAGTTTGTGCCACTGCGCGGTCTCCATGGGCCAACGGTCAGTGCGCTTTGGCCGAGGGTCCTCATTGTTCCGTGCTGGCTATAAACTACCACTGTCCAGAGGTCCTTCCTGATAACTCATTGTTTACAAGATTTTGAAGTTTGACATAATTTGAAACAGTCATAGAAACTCTGATAATTTTCAAGGATCCAATTCGGATCACTCAAAGGCAGGTTTAGGGCTAGAAGAAGGCTGTCGTGAGGTAGCAGAGGAGGGAAAGGGTAAGGAGGGGAAGAAAAAGGGTAGAATGGGAGGAGAGAAGGGGAGCGGAAGGCAGATCGAGGACTAGAAGGCTTGCGACAGGCTTGAAGGAGAAAGATAGAGGGCAGTGGAGGAGGCCAAGGGGAGAGGGAGGCCCAAAGGGCTTGTGACCAGACCTAAGAGGCCAAAAAAGGGTTGCCGTAGGGGCTAAGAGGACTGTGGCCAAGGGGAAAATCCCTTAGGGCTTGACGACTAGGGCAACTAGGGCCAAGGCTAAGGATAAGATGACAAAATTGGCATGCGACTAGGTTGGAAGAGGGAATGATTAGGGCTTAGAGGCGACACTGGGCTTAAAAACCCTATTTTTTTTTGAAACCCTTAGCCAAAAGTTTGAATTTGCTTTAGATCTCAAATTTTCCCAAATTACTGCAAAATCCTTTAATGTTGGCCCTGCAAAAAATTCTTCGAGACTAGATCTTACCCTAAAGGGCCTAGATCTAGCTCAAAAAGCCAACAAATCTTCTTGAATGACTTGGATCTCACCTGCACAAATGAAAAATAAAAATACCCAAAACCCCAATATATACAAAAATTTGAAAAATAAACCCCAAATCCTAGTAGTTGCAAAACAAGGGTTAGAAAAAATTTACTTACAGAAAATTATTCTACAAAAAATAATTTACAATATATATACAAATATACAATGCTTATGAAAAATAAATATTTTTTTTGAGAAATATTTTTTTAAATGATGAGCAATGACAATAGACCAAATGTGTTTCACAAGTTATGGTGCTTCCTAATGCCTTAGCAAAGTAAGAAAATCAAACAAAATTCTCGGAGCCCAAACAAAGTCTGCTCTTATCCAAGGCCTATGAAGTTGGAGCCCAAGGGACCGGGAAGCTGCAAGGTCTATATATTTCTTCAAGGAAAGTTGTTAGACATATGGAAAATCAAATCACCTAAGATAGACCCAAAATCTACCAATACAATGTTCTTATCACCATTTAATGAATAAACAAGATTGTAAAATTTTAAGCACAATATAGGAAAGCACATACCCAACACATACTACAGATCATAGGAAAAAGAACAACATGAACTGAATCCCGAAGACTTTTATTATGATATTTCAAACGTTCCCAGCAAATCATTGGAACAACACCAACGTTACAAATTTACATAGACCAGAATCGACATTTTCATCATTGTGACTTGAGAAGCAAAAAGGTCTCTAATTCATAGATAAATCCTCCAAGTGGAAAATAACGGCTAGTTGACTTAATCCCCCGTCAAAATAATCTCGATCGTTGATATATACTTGATCATATTTTAATCACTGCTGTTGAAAATATTTATTTTTGAGGAATTTTCGAATTTCTCATAAAAAACCATTTTTTAGTAATCCAAGAATTGATTTTTTTGATTAATTTCCTCGAAAATTTGCACTTGTTCATGCTCTGTTTGTGATAATTACGAATAATTGAAGGCATTGTTTATGTTAAGTTTCCCAATGTGGTTTTACAATTGGTGAAATAGTTTATGTGCTAAGAAGAAACTAACATATTGTTGTTTCTTGTGAGTTGTTTAAATTTCAAATTGTGCACTTGATAAATTCACTCTCTAAAGCACATCGATCTCATGATCGATTAATCTTGGTGAATGGTTGCCTAAGTGAAAAAATCTAAGAGTTTATTTGATATATATTGTAAATTATTTTTTTGGTATCTCTTGTTCCCTCACAGTTGACATTGAAGATTGAAGTGTTTTCCATCTCAAGGACTTGCTAATCTAATCACATAACCCTTTAATAATTGTGGGCATTTAAGAATTTAATTTCAATATTGTCATTGCCTTGTTGACATAATTGGAAAAGTTCCTAATTATTTTAAGAGCATTGGTAATCTCATTGTGATAATTGTTCTAAGTGGATAAGTGCTTTGAATTGTCTATGGTTCATGTCTAAAGTAGATATCTATTGCGGATCTTTGGCATATTAGTGATCTTTCCTAAAGCATATATCTTGTGATTATTAAGCAATAGTATCGTGGACATATCTTATATCTCGTTGGGCAAATTGCATCTTGGTTATTTCTTGTATCTTTTGAGCACTTGTTAAGTTGGCACATTATCTTGCGTATAAGGTTGTTTATTAACTCATTGTTAAATTACTCTTGTCATAAGGCTAATCATAACTAAGTACTTTCATTAAGCAACCTTAACTCAAGAACCACTCACATCTTGCATCTTGTCACGCCAGGAGGTAACTCCTCAAATGAACTATGTTTATTCATTTAGATTGTTCATAGTTATATACATGAGAGAGTGACTCTTGGGTTTCACCTCCCGATGACTCTTCCTTTTCCATTATTTATTATTTACATTATTTACAACTATTCACCCAATCCCCATGATTAGTTGTCAACATTCCCCCCCTTAATCTGAAGGGATGTTGGTGAGTCCAAGCATTGTTCTGAATCTTTCAAGCTTCTCTTCCAAGCGTTTTGGTGAAGATGTATACAATCTACTCATTAGTGGAACAATGACGTAGATGGATTGTCTTGGCCTCAACATGATGTTGAATCAGAGGGTATTTTGTATTGATGTGCTTCGTTCGATCATGGAACTTTGGGTTCTTGGCCAACTTTATTGCAAAGGTGTTGTCAATCATGAGTGGAGTTGAATGTACTTGTTTTACCTGCAAATCTTCCAAAATTTTCCTGAGCCACACAATTTCTTTTGTTGCCTCAGCCACTGCCACATATTTTGCCTCTGTTGTGGAATTTGCTAGAACTGATTGTTTGCGTGATCTCCAGGAGACAACTCTTGATCCAAGACTCATAGCATAACCAGAAATAGATACCCAAGTTTCTTTGTCTCCATCGAAGTCTGAATTAGATTATCCAATGAAGTTGAAGTCACTCACCTGTGTATACTTGAGTCCAAAATCTTGAGTTCCCTTCAATTACTTTAGAACTCTTTTTGCAACAAACCAATGTCCCTCACAAGGCTTTTGCATAAACTTGGAGAGGATTCCAACATCAAATGAAATGTCTGGTCTGGTAGTAGTCAGGTAGTTGAGACTTCCTACAAGCTGTCTATACTTTGTTGCATCCTCAAATTCTTTTCCTTCAATGGATGTGAGTTTTATGTTTTGTTCCATTGGAGTAGTTAGAAGATTGCACTCAACCATGCCAAATTTGTTCAACAGATTTCCAAAATACTTCTTTTGAGAAAGGAATATAGACTTTGGATGTTGAGTTACTTCAATACCAATGTTGCACGAAGCGGGAGCGAAGCGGAAGCGTTTTTTGGAAGCGAAGCGGCCGAAGCGTCATTTTCCAAAAATCTAGGAAGCGAAGCGTCCGCGGAAGCGTCTG
>Ga0181459_100227_pt1 | contig 12017 bp, 12 predicted proteins | sample InSIn2SAF170_FD_119060 | JGI IMG/M metagenome (GOLD analysis project Ga0181459, IMG submission 119060) | Clean room microbial communities from NASA Spacecraft Assembly Facility at Jet Propulsion Laboratory, Pasadena, California, USA -... ...
GGTATGACTAAATATGGGAGTTAGGAAATGGGTGATAAGCTAAAAAAATAAATGGAGGAATGAAAAGTGAAGGAGTGGTAGAAGGCAACAAAATGACAAGTACAAAACCCTAGGCAATGGCTTTTGAGAGATTGCAAGGTTTTAGGGTTTGGATTTTCTTTTACAAACCCATCATAAAATTTAAGAAAAACTCATTCACTAGCAAGGAAAAGAGCTTAGCTTACTCTCACATTAGAAGGTTTGAGCAATTTTGGCAATTTGAGGAAGTTTTGACAGTTTTGGGACCCTCTGGCTGTATGCGCCATGTGGCTAGCCCAATGCACCACACCTCCCTAGTGCACCACGTCAGCGATATTTTACACTGTGAAATGCAGCCCAATGCGCCACGCCTGGTGGGTGCACCATGCCACCCGCCCAGTGTGCCGCCTCGCTGAATTGGAGTGATCTTCACCCAATAACCTCACTTGCTTACCAAAATCGCTTGCCTTGCTTCCTATTTTGCAAATGCACTCTTTGAAATGAAGAAATGGCGTATAAACAAGGAAGTTTAAAATTTTGGCTCATGAAACCCACTTTCATAATATTTGTAGAACTTTGGCACTGGCACCTTTAATACAAACTCTGTTTTTGTTTCCATTTTGACTTTGTCGATGAACTAGATGAGCTGAACTTTGCTTGTGTTTTCCAAGTGTTAGAGCTTTTTAGGCTAAGGAAATAACCAAGGTACAGATGAATAAATTTACAATGAGAAAAACAAAATTTACATGACTTTAGTACAATAAATGCTAAATATTATGTGTTTTTCCTCAAAACTCTGTTTTGAGGAAAAACACAATGTCGAACACTTGGTGATGAAATTATTTGATAAGGAAACCTCCTCATGCCTGTTGGTGATTACTGGACACTTTGACACATTTATTGATGAAACCCAAAAAGAACCTTGACCTAATTGACCATGAAACCCTAAAGATAATATTTTTCAAATTTTAATGAAAAGAAGACTGTATATGCCTTTTTTATGAACAGACATGAACCAACAGGTAAATGAGACAAGGGAAATGAGGAAAACCACTCTCGTCAGATAATCCATGCACCTAACAGAATGCAGATGACTGGGCGGGACTCCTAATATGAAATGTAACAAAGAGGTGTTGATCTCTGATGGAGGGCTGAATAGACCGACTCTAACACAATGTACCTATCTACAAATACTAACTTAAAACTTCACAACTATTCCAAACTTCAGTCATACCGAGATCATAACATTTATAGAATAAAACATGCGTCAGTATTTAGTTCTAGACTGTCCATGATCAAACCACATAATGATAATTCATTTCATGCTTTATGATCCCGATCCGTCATCGATCATCAACCACATAGGTGCATCCTTAGTTTAGATCAAGCAAAACATAAGAAGCTCATAACCTGCATATATTATTTAACACTTCATAAGATATTCAATACTTGCACCCCTTAGCTTAATAATCTTCTCCCCCTTATATATTTTTAGGCCTTTCTTAATACCTTGGACCAAAACCACTTAGGACCAAATACTTAGGGTCAATGCCTCAGACCAAATACCTTGGATTAATACCTTGGACCAAAACCTTGGTTTTCGAACATGTATGTGTTTTTCCTTCTATGAAAGTGCATGTATACATATATGCACCTTTTTTTATGTTAACCCACATGTATACGCCGCTTGGACAAGGTGAACCAGCGTATACTTCTTAAACTACTCTCTTTCTTCAATCCTTGGAGTCTGATCTGTAATCCTTTGATGTTAGCTTGCTATATTGTGAACTGTCATCTGAGTGAGTTTCCATCAAGGACAACACCTATATCATAATGCCATTGTACACTACTTTTAAGTTAATTCCTTTGAGCTTACCTGCATTATGTCACATCTGATATTTCTCCTGTAGATTCATCTAGTTACATAGATTCATCTCATTATGATATACAAGTGAGTTGTTGTGTTACAAGTGGGTTTCCATCATGCACCTCACATACATCATAATGCCAACAATCTCCCCCTTCGGACTGGATGGCAACCATGTTGGTGTTGATTACTGCAAGCTATAGAAAATTGTTAGAGATAACAAGCAACACCAAAATACTCTCCCCCTTTGACATCAAGGGCAAAGGGCAGACCAAGATATTTTCCCCCTTTGATATCAAGGGAAAAGGGCTGACGAAAATGAAGACTTTCATATCTGAACAGCTGAATATTGATCATTAATCATGCTCCCCCTAGGAACATGCTAAATTTTCTGATTAAACTCCCCTTTTGTACATGCTGTGATGGACTAAACCATATGTGCTTCCCCTGAGCACATGCAAAGTCTGCAAATATATTTTCAAAAAGAATTACATGACTCTATAACTCAACTATGTGAGTATGACCTTCTTATCACTAATGACTCATATATACATCAATCTCCCAACCAAGTCGGGATATACCAAATTGTTTATACATGACTGAAATATAGTAATTATTACATCATCCTTCCCATGCATAGTGGGGGTACAAATTACATCATATGACCAAGAGGGACTAAGTAAAAGACTACGATAGAGAGAGACATATTACATCATGGGTCTTTATATGACCTTTACATTGAATGATATTTATAACAGAGACCAAAGTTCTAAACAAGACCATGATAGTCATCAAAAACTATCATACACCATGTATGATTTGCACCATAAGCATCTGTCAATCAACATCCAAACCAACAACCTGTACATGTCCATCATTAGTTCCCAAGATATAACAATGTAATTACCATCAACTTGTGACAAAGTATGTTTCATATAGATATCAATTCATCCTCTTGATCTCATCAATATCAACTTGCTCCATTTCCTTAGTAGAAAGAGCCTTATCAAAACCTTCCATGAATCAATCCTAGCATATGTCATATCTCCAATTATTCACGTCATATCATATGTATGTGAAAAAACCATAGTCATCATCTATGATCATAACATCATCATCTAGAACTACATGATCTTTCCACAAGAACCCTCAATATATCAACCATGTATCATCACTAGGGAACATCCCACATCTAATAAGCTTCAACCATGATAATCAACATATGTGAATATCAAACCTGTCATCATAAAGTAAGAAGTGATCATCATTATGTGAATAAGTAACCCATGTCTTCCAATATCCATGTCTTTAAATGCCTATGGAACATGTAACAACACCATTTTCTTGGCTAACCAACAATATCTATCAATATGAAGCTCAAGTAATCATCCATCTATCCAATCATGATGTATATCCATCAAAGAGGTAGAAATATGTATCTAGGAAACCATTGAGTCAAGATTTCTTCATACCATCAATAGAAACAATCCTCAACCATATGAGAGCCAAGAACTATAGGAATCCTGCATCATAACTGCACCATATGAATTTTATGCATCTTTGAAGGCATGATGACACCAACATAAAAGAAATGAATGGCTCATCATCAAATAATGAAGTTGTGTACTCAAGCTTTGTACTTCTCCTTGTCCTTATGAAGATCACCATGTAAGAAACATATATGTATTGTATGCATCATCAAAAAGTCATCCACAATCATCCATAAATCTAATCTGAATAACAACTATGTAACCCGAAGAAATACAAGTATCATGTAAGATTTCACCATGTGCAACTTATAACTGTAACATAGCATGATGTATCATTTAAACACTTTTGCCACATAAACATCATCATCATTGATAAGAATCATTAGGTATCAAATAATTCTAAACATAATGCCAACAATGCATTATTTTAAGCATATGCTTCCCTTGAACCTGTGCCAAATGTTCATTGTCAAATCTGATCATTGCAAATATTAGTAAGAATCATCAGGGCATCATCATAAATCAGATATAGATCAACTTTTTAATAGCTTATGAGGACCAACATATTTCCACATATCATTAATAAATTTTAACCATCATCAAACAGATCAGATAATTTACTAAACCATATCAGACCGTTTTTCCTGAGTCTCTCCCATTGCTTTTTCCTCAAACCAACATATATGCCACTGTGTAGCTTCAAACTCACATATATACATGAATTATATTCATGAAACTTGTGTATGAGATTTAGAACATTTAAGTTTCACACTTTCAACTCCCCGTAAGTGTGTTATGTCTATATACTGTGCCATGCCACATTTTTCTTACTATACTTCCTTCTTTTTCCATATCTTCGAGTGTGATGATGTTTTCTGCTTTTGTTATGGTGCCAGAAATTCTCCTGCATTCCTTTGATATATGTCCAAGCTTGTTACATGCATAACATCTTACATGTTTCATATTCCTTCTATAGCAGTCAATGCTTTTGTGACCAAACATATTGCAGGAAAAACAATATCCCTTGAAGTACCTGGAAGCTGATCATGTTTATGTGTGATCGTTATTAGCTTGAACCATTCTACTTCTGCATCTTGCTGCAACATGTCCAAAATTATGACATATAAAACATTCAACATTATTCATCAGAGGAAAGAATCTTTCCTTGGTTGTTGATGGGGTTGACCTCTTATCTCCTTATTGAGCATTTCAGATTTTGCACTAGAGTTCTTTGCTTCAATTTGTGAGCTAGATTATCCTTTAACAATTTCATGAAAACTGAGACCATATTGGATGGTAGGAGACCTTAGAATATCATCCAAAATCTTAGTACTATCTTGAAATCGTAAAATTTTACCCTTTTCTTCTAATTTACCTTTTAGGATATTTACCTCAACTTGATATTGGTCTTCCTTTTCAAGATATTTCTTCTTCATGATTTCTTTAGCTTTTCTTCCTTCTTCCACTTGTTGCCTTAATTCGAGAACTTTGTTTTCTTGTTCTTCAAGTGCTTGGACTAGTTCTTCATTCTGCTTATTTAATTATTCAAAATCTTCTTTTAGAGAGAGGATCTTAGCTTCAAGTCTTTCATAGTAATTCGATCTATCTTTAAGTTTCTAGATTGTTGTACTCTTTTCACTTGCTTCATTTCTTAATGATGTCACTTCATCCTATAGCTTTTGACATTGATCTTCCTTTTCCTTGTACTACTTCCTTACCTTCTTTCCTTCATCCAGTTGATATTTTAATTTGGTAACTTCTTCTTTGTAGGAACATTCCCTTTTATCAATTAGATCTTCTTGATCTCTAATTATATATGTAAGCCTTTTAAATTCTGCTTCTATTTGATTTCTTTCTCTTTCACCCATAAGATCAAATCCAGTTGTTTCACTATCACTTTCATTATCTTTAAATGAACAGATAAATGTATCATCAGAGGACAACAAATTCATACCTGATAGCTCTTTTTTTGATTCATCTTCATTCTAAGGTGATTCTAAATCTGAAGAGTTACTTCCAATAATCCCCAATTGTCTCTCCCACTGTCATAGTTCCCTTGGGATTCCTTCTTCTTTTGAGGTTCTTTCTTCTTTAGCTTCTTTCCCATTGCTTCTATAGATTTCCTTTAAGCGATCAAGCTTCTGCCATAGGACCTGCTCTGATAAAAAATATTGGAAATAATAGTAAGACGGGGGGTGAATCAGTATTTACAATCTATAACCTTTTCATTTCCATAATCAAATTTATATACGCTACTTTAGTGAAATGAACTCATGTGTCCATGTAACTGTTCTTGAGGAAACCATCATATATCCAGTGAACTTATGATTCAGTTAATTCATCATATGTTGATCTTTAATCAGTGCATGAGTACTTTATTAAACATTAAATAGTAACCATGTGTAGTAATAATAGAATAAACCATCACAGATAAGAAACGCACATGTACACCAAGATTTAAGGTGGAAACCCAATGTGGGTGGAAACCACCTACCGTTGTCGTCTCTGTCTTCCATTAATAATAAGAAAAGTGCAAACTCATACCAGTATGCAAGCTTCTACATGCTGAAGGTTACAACCTTCTCTCATTCTCCAACTTCTACTAGAGGGGAGCTACAACCTCCTATCTCTTGTACTAGCTGATATGTTTACTAGTATGTAGCCATTGGCCTACTGAAGGCTCCAACCTTCACTCATTTTCCAACTACTACAGGAAGGGAGCTCCAACCCCCTAGCTCTTCTACTCACCGACATGTTTACCAGTATGTAGGCACCGACCTACAAAAGGCAACAACCTTCTCTCTTCCTCCAAGGGCCACGTTTCATAAATATCCAAACTAGATACTCTTGGAACAACATTTAAGCTCAAAATCATAACTGCAATAGAACCATCAAATGCGTCTGCTTCAACCAATCACTGAAACTGAATCATCAATCTCTGAATAAACCACAACTCAATCAATTATTGACAACCCCTGAACCTCTAGCGCAACTAAATCATTCATTCATACTTAATCAAATTCAAGTAGTAAACTAGAATAGATAGATAATTGTAAACAATACATAGATCTGAACCTAGAAAATTGTATCATCATTAAGAACTAGCTATAACCTCAAAACCATGCATCAAGGTGCATACGCTACTTGGCTGAACCCAAACTACATGCATACGCTACTTCCTTTAGCCCAACCTATGTATATCTCAAAAGATACTGAATCATAAAACTCCTGAACCAAAAACTGTACCAATCAGTGACATTCTGAAGGTCTACTATCATATTGCTGAGTTCTAAATAGAAAGCAATAAGGATCACCCTTCCTTCTCAATTAATCAATCAATCAGACTCAATATCCTTAGATATTCAGTTCTACTTTCAGATCTAGGAAGACATCATTGACAAACAGCAGTAAAACACTAGTACTGATCTGATAGATCAATCATCCTCAAATGCCAAGCTTGTCTTTTGCATACACTACTTGGAAGAGTCGAACCAATGTCTATAAGAAACTTCACCAAAGTGAACCAGTGTATAGATCTGCATATACTTACTTATAACTTCGTTCCACTTCCCGACTTCAAACATACCTAGATCATCAAATATAAAGGATAAAATATGTGTTAGCAATCAGATCTAGCCCATCCATTATTAGATCACATAATGATAGGTCATTATGATCTTGATCCATCATTAGATCTCAACACAATAAATCAATCTGAACATTCAGAACATTGTCACCAGAATGCAGTTACCAGAACACAAAGCTTAACCCAGAACTCTGCATCAACAACCATAACCAATTGCAACTTCAAACATCATAGTTCATGAGGTATATGCTACTTCGATGTGTTGAACTTGCATGTATACGCACTTTCACCAAAGAAAAACATCATACATATATGCAAATACTAACCTAAAACTTCACAACTATTCCAAACTTTAGTCATACCAAGATCATAACATTTACAGAATAAAACATGCATTATTATTCAGATCTAGAGTGTCCATGATCAAACCACATAATGATAATTCATTTTGTGCTTTATGATCTCGATCCATCATCCATCATCAACCACATAGGTGCATCCTTAGTTTAGATCAAGCAAAGCATTAGAAGTTCATAACCTACATATATGATCTAACACTTCATAAGATATTCAATACTTGCACCCGTTGGCCTAATGATCTTATCCTCTTTATATATTTTTAGGCCTTTCTCAATACCTTAGATCAAAACCACTTAGGACCAATACCTTGGACCAAATAGCTAGGGTCAATACCTCAAACCAAATGCCTTGGATTAATACCTTGGACCAAAACCTTTGTTTTCCAACATGCATGCACTTTTCCTTCTATGAAAGTGTGTGTATACATATACACTCATTTTTTTCTATTAACCCATGTGTATACGCTGGTCGGACAAGGTGAACCAACATATACTTCTTAAACTACTCTTTTTCTTCAATCTCTGGAGCCTAATATGTAATCCTTTATTGTTATCATGTTATGCTGTGAACTGTCATCTGAGTGAGTTTCCATCAAGGACAACACTTCTATAATAATGCCATTGTACATTATTTTGAATTGATTCCTTTAAGCTACCATGCATTTTGTCACATCTGTAAACACAACTGCGATGAATTCTGTCACATCTGATATTTCTCCTGTAGATTCATCTAGTTGTGTAGATTCATCTCATTACCATATACAAGTGAGTTGTTCTGCTACAAGTGGGTTGCCATCAACTAAAACACATACATCATAATGACAACAATATCCCCCTTTGGACTTGATGGCAACCATATTGGCGTTGATTATTGAAAGCTATAGAAAATTGTTAGAGATAACAAGCAACACCAAAATACTCTCCCCCTTTGACATCAAGGGCAAAGGGCAGATCAAGATATTCTCCCCCTTTGATATTGAGGGCAAAGAGCTGACCAAAATGAAGAATTTCATATCTAAATAGCTAAATATTGATCATTGATCATGCTCCCTCTAGGCACATGCTGGATTTTCTCATTAAACTCCCCCTTTGTACATGTTGTGATACACTAAACAATCCATGCTCCCCTTGATCACATGCAAAGTCTGAAAATATATTTTTCAGAAGGATAACATGACTCTATAACTGAAATATGTGAGTGTGACCTTCCTATCATGAATGACTCATATATACATGTTATGAAACCAGCTCAAGAAAAAGATAGAAAGGATAGATCAATGCCTTAAATTTCAGCCTCTTTGAGGGGGTAACCTCCTTTACATTACATAAATGAACAATTCTTGGATGATTCAAATGAAAAAACCTCCTTTCTATATATAGGAGTCTAAGGAGTCACAATATAACCCAGCCGGCCTAACAATAATAATATAAAGCCCCAAAAATAACAATAGAGGGATTCTATGGGGCACAGTAATAAGAATATGGGGAAAATAGGGGCACAACAATATTAATAAGGGGTACAACTACAATAGTAATGGGGTAATCACTAGTATTATAGGGACCCAACATGCCCCTCTCCTTCAAAAAAGTTTTGTCCTCAACGCTTAAGTAGTTCTAGATGCTTCTGTATAAAATTCTCATCCTCCCATGTGGAATCTTTAGCAGATAAGTTCTTCCACTTGATAAGATACTTTGAAATTGATCAATTTCATAGCTGTTGAGTTCTTGTTCCTGTGATTGCTTCTGGTTCCAATATAATTTTTCCTTCCTTGTCAAGTTCTGGAAATATTTTTTGAACTAGGAGCTTATCGCCTATAACCTTCATTAAACATGAAACATGGAAAACTGGGTGCAATTGAGAAGCTGCAGGAAGCTCCAATTTGTATGCCATAGTACCAATCTTCTGCAACACCTTGTACAGACCATAATACTTTGGTGATAATTTATTATCCTTCTTAGCTTGCTTGAGGGACATTTTCTTATATGGTTGTAGCCATAGGAATACCCAACACCTACATCAAAACTTCTTTCGATGCGATGTGATAATTTATTATCCTTCTTAGCTTGCTTGAGGGACATTTTCTTATATGGTTGTAGCCATAGGAATACCCAACACCTACATCAAAACTTCTTTCGATGCGATGTTGATCTACCTGTTGTATCAATCTATTCTGTGCCAACACGAGGTTATCCTTTAAGAGTTGGAGGACTTGTTGTTGATGTTCGATGTGATGTTCCACTGCTTGAACCTTAGAATTTTCTCTTAAATATGATGTGATGGATGGGGGCTGATACCCATAAAGTGACATAAATGGGGTCATTTTTGTTTCTGTATGGAAGGAAGTGTTATACCAATAGTCAGCCAGAGGCAACCAATTGACCCATTGTGTCTATTTATCAAATACAAAGCAACGAAGATATCCTTCCAAACATTTGTTTACTATCTCAGTTTTCCCATTAGATTGAGGATGATAAGATGAGCTATGAGCTAACTGAGTACCAAGACAATAAAATAATTCTGTCCAAAAATTTCGAATGAAAATGGGATCTCTATCACTTACAATAATATTTGTGTTTCCATGTAGCTTTTGAATTGTTTCCATAAATGCAGTAGAAATTGTACTGGCTTTAATGGATGTGATAATGCACAAAAGTGTGCATACTTGGTAAGTCTGTCAACTACCACCATGATGACACTATTTCCCTCAGACTTGGGTAAACCTGTAATAAAATCCATTGAAACCTCCTCCCAACGTTGGCTTCAAATGGATAAAGGTTGTAATAGACTCGGCGTCTTAATTCTTTCAACTTTATTTTGTTGGAAAACCAAACATTCTGTCACAAACTTTTGACTATCTGATTTAAGGCCATCCCAAAAAAATTTCTTCTTAACCCTATGGTAATTTTTTCTTAAATCCCGAGTGCCCTCCTAAGGGAGAAGCGTGAAATTCCATAAGAATCTTTTGTTTTAGTTGGGAATTCTTATAGAGGTATAAGTGATATTTGTACTATAACGAATCATTTTACCAGCTAAATGTATCTGACATACTGGAATCTTGTTGTAATCTTCAAATAAGTACCCACACTTCTTCATTGTTCTTCCATTTCTCCCTTGCTTCATTTATCCAATTTGGTTGGATAATAGAAATGGCGCACAACAATGCTTCCACATCCTCATCCTTTCTTGAGAGTGCATTTGCCACCACATTTTGCTTCCCTTTTTTGTAGATGATTTCAAAGTCATAACCCAACATCTTTTGGGGATTTTCCATTCCTTAATGGCTTTAATTTTGCTAGGGTCTACCTTAACTCCTTCATGAGATACAATATGACCCAGATATTACACCTCTTGTACTCCAAAAAAACATTTGGATCTTTTTGCATATAATTGTTTCTCCTCCAATAGTTGTAGCACCTTGTCAACATGTTCAACATGATACTTCCAAGACTTGCTGTAGATTATTATATCATCAAAAAATACTAACAAAATTTTTCTAAGGAATGGTTTGAAAATTGAATTCATCAAACCTTGAAATGTTGAGGGTGCATTGGTAAGGCCAAAAGGCACGACCAAAAATTCATAATTACCCTCATGAGTTCTAAATGCTATTTTCGGAATGTCTTCAGTCTTCATTCTGATTTGATGATATCCTGAACAAAGATCCAACTTGGTGAAGTAAATTGATCTATGAAATTCATCCAGTAATTCATCAATGACAGGAATGGGAAACTTATCTTTAATAGTGAGCTTGTTGAGCTCCCTATAATCTCGACACACGATTCATGATCCATCCTTCTTGTGCACCAATACTACTGGAGTAGAGAAAGAACTTTGACTTGGTTGAATTATACCAGCCTCTAGCATTTCTGCAACCATACATTCAATTTCACTCTTTTGGGCATAGGGATATCTGTACAGTCTGATGTTTAGAGGAACACTTCCTGGAATCATATGAATAGCATGATCATGTTCACGAATAGGTGGGAGACCTTTGGGAGTCACAAATACCTTGGAATGATTGTCCAAGACTTTTTGGAGATCTGGAGAAATAGATGATTCCAATGTGGACATCTAGCGAACATAATTGTGCAATTACACCTTTTCATTCCTTTTTTAGAAGCTTTGTCATACTGTTAGAGCTGCTTATCTTTCTTGGTTTCCCTGCAATACCCCTTAATTCAACTTCCTTTCCTTCCATGGAAAATTTCATGAAAAGTTCTTGAAAATTAAAAGCTATTGTACCCAAGGATTGTAGCCATTGGACTCCTAATACAACATCAACACCTCCCATCAGAATGGAAAGAATTGGGCTAGTCAATACATATTCTCCCATGGATAGCTTGATATTATGGCACTTTCTAGAGCAATTTATTCTTCCTCCATTTTCCACCATCACTTGACACTCTGGTGTTGGATATAAGAAGCAATTCAATTCTTTTGCTACCTTACAATGAATAAAATTGTGGGTACTTCCTGAATCAATCAACACTATTACCTTTTTCTTCTTGATTTGTCCTTCTATATTGATGGTTTTAGGACTGGTAATTCCCACCAATGCATTACAAGATATGGTCGGATTCATTTGTTCTTCATCTAGGCTTTGTTCCTGGAGTATATCCTCTTCTTTTGACCTTTCTTGCTCCTTTTCTTCTTCCTCTTCACAATCTATGTAGAATAATTTCTTCTCAGCACACTT
>Ga0181459_100229_pt1 | contig 11994 bp, 4 predicted proteins | sample InSIn2SAF170_FD_119060 | JGI IMG/M metagenome (GOLD analysis project Ga0181459, IMG submission 119060) | Clean room microbial communities from NASA Spacecraft Assembly Facility at Jet Propulsion Laboratory, Pasadena, California, USA -... ...
AAACACTTGCTGTGCCCCATAACTCGCAGCAAGTGACCGACAAGATCCAGATGGAGACCGTCACCGAATCTGCCCTACCCGCTCCGCGCATGCGAGCGCAGCCACCAAATCCCCGCCAACGTACGACTCCATTTTCGCCGGTGGTATCGGCAGCAGCGCTACAACTCAAGCCTTGCTCGACTATCCTCAGTGGTACAATCCAATCATGAAGTACGGCCCGTCGGACTGTGTCTCGAGAATTGTCAACATCGTCGGCAAGATCGATGCCCTGATTGATTCTGGAAACAGCCAGGGCATACAGCAGCTGAAAGAGGTGTTCGGTCTCGGGGCATTGCAGAACCTGGGCGACTTTGCCATGACAATCGCCTTTCCGATTGGAGGCCCGATGAACTACCCTACGAATACATGGCAGGAGCTCAACTGGAATGAGACTTACGGATCCAACGACTTCTGGGACTTTTGCTCCAACGTCACCAACATCGACCCACCCAAGAACATCAGCAACGTCGACACGGCTCTCTCCCAATACTCCAACGGCGAGGCATGGGTCGGTCTAGGATCCTACGCCAACTACATCAAACAGGTCCTTGTTCCCCAATGCGAGAGCGGCCGCATCGACAGCACCGACCCCGGCTGCTTCGGCACCCAGAACCAAACCTTTTACGCTGACGCCACCAACGGTGGTTCCCGATCATATCTGTACTCGACCTGCTCCGAGTCCGGCGGCTACCAGGTCGCGCCCGCACACGGCCCGTCGCTCATCTCCCGCGCGCTGCAAAGGAACTACACCCAGCAGTGGTGCACGTGGGCGTTCCCACCGGGCGCGCACAACAGCATCCCCAGATCGCCCGAGCTGCACTACTACAACCAGTACGGTGGGTGGAACGTCAAGGCTGAGAACCTGGCGCTGATCGATGGGAGCACCGACGTCTGGCTGGATCTGTGCTATCACTCTGATCTCGCGCCGAGCCCGAGGATTAGTAGCGATAATTATCCGAGCTATCTTATTGCGGGCGCGGGACATCATTGGGATAGCTATGGAATTGGGGATGTGGAGGCTGAGCCGGCGTATATCAGGGAGGCGCATGAGTGGGAGATTAGGACGGTGAGTAGGTTTTTGCAGTTCTGGGCGAAGAAGCATTGAGACGATCACGGGTGGAGAGGGGTAGTGGACTGTAGAGGTGAGGATGCGCAAAAGCAAGACGCTATGTTTTCATTACTGAGATACAATATGAATGCCAGCTAGGAAATAATCTATCAGCCTATGAGCTCCGTTGTACATATTACTACATGAAGTGATGCTGGGTCATGCATCGCGAGATTACCACTAGCTGTCTGCGTTCTCTTTACCCTTCGTCTGCATCCATCCACCCTCCCCAATCACAGGGGTGACATCATAGATGACTTCACCCTTGACATCGTCTTTGCTGTGGGAGGAGTTCGAGCCGCTAATCCGCACAGCAACAGCACCATGGCTGCCTGCGCTAGCCTCGACATCTCCCTCCGAATCACCGTTCATCTCACGCCCCTTGAACAGATCGTCGGGGAAGGGGAACAGGGTCCTCCGTCTGGGCGGACTCTGCTCCTGCGCCGTCATCCACACGAGAGCAGTGACGTCCTTACCCAGCGCCTCGATGACCGGCGTGACGATAGGCATGCAGAGGAAGAGGATGGCGTAGGATGTCACGCCCACGATGGCGACGTTGACGCCGTACACGAACCCGCGCTCCGCGAGAAAGACCATCAGCCAGCTGCCCCAACTCCAGAACACGAGACCGTGAAGGAGGTAAATGGTGAAGATGTGAGGGAAGAGGACCAGGAGAGGAGGGGTTGAGAGAAGCCATTGCACGCAGGTGGACAGCTCGACGATGGCCTGCATACCACCTGCGAAGAGCAGACCGTTCAGGCGAGGTGTTTCGTACGCCGGGTAACCCGCGTTGGCAGTATACTTGAGCGGCTCGCCCGTCGCCTCATCGGGATGAATATCGTGCTCGACCGTCGCAAAGTTGTACGTCATCCAGTTGGGTAGCAAGTTGACCGCAAAGCCAGCCGCGACGCAGATCCAGCAAACGGTAAGCAGTCCATAGATAGCCCACTTGCGCGCGTAGAGCCACTTCTTGTAGTCGTACGTGACGTCGAGGTCGGTCAGCAGTACGCCGAGCCAGAAGTAGGTGCCCCAGGAGCGCGCGTACCAGTGGTTGAGCATGCAGAAGATGTAGAACGCGATGCGCTTCCACGTCGTCTTCATCTCGCGCACGACGATCACGCCCAACAGGATAAGCCAGGTGCCCTGCAGCTGCACGGCGATGGTCCACAGCACACCCGTGCAGTAGTTGAAGGTGATCTGCGGCACGGCGTTGGGCACAAGGAATATCAGTTCGAGGACCTCCGAGATGTACTGCCCAAAGTTCTCGTAGCGCGTGACGTACGGCCAGGTCGACCATGTCAGCGAGGGGAGGTACCGGAGGAACTTTGTCGCGCCGACATCGATGAGGAAGTACTCGAGCAGCGCGATGGTGGCAACGGGGATCATGAGACGCGGGGTACGGCGCACTGCGGCTTTGGCGAGGTCCTCGACGTTGCCCTTGCGCAGGTAGCCGGCGGTCAGGAAGCGCGTGGAGGTGGTGAAGAAGACACCGAGCCACATCTGGTTGAGGATAAAGGGGGCAATGATCTTTTGCGCCCAGTACTCTGAGCGAGCGTGTGCAGGGGCGCCTGGGATGACGATCGCGGGGACGAAAGTTAGACCGAAATGCATGACTGTGACGACGAGGGCGCATAGAGCTACGAGACCGGCAAGGTAGTCGATACGTTGGCGGGGATTTGGTGGCTGCGCTCGCATGCGCGGAGCGGGTAGGGCAGATTCGGTGACGGTCTCCATCTGGATCTTGTCGGTCACTTGCTGCGAGTTATGGGGCACAGCAAGTGTTTGCTCTGAACCGATGTTGTTGAGATAGCCTCGGTGGCCTTGCACCATGTTGGGGGAGAAAGCGGTCCTTGATGTGCGCGACGAGCAGTTAAAATCCATGTCAGTCGGCATGGGCGGGGTTGCAAGGTCGAACGTGCTCATGTGCGGCGTGGTTGCGCTGCTGTCAAAGTGCAGAGAGTTTGCTCGCGAGACGGCATGAGGTGTCATACCTCCAAGGGTTGAGGCGCGAGTGCTGGGTCCAACGGGTTCGATAGTCATATCGTCCGACTCACCGGAGAAAGATGGTGGTCGTGTGGACGTTGGTGACGGCTTCTTGGAATCATCCGAATGGCGCCCTGTCGTTCCACTAGCGTCAGACTTCTCATCAGTGTTTGAAGATGGTGATGGCGAGGGTGATGGCGACGGCGCTGAAGCCGGGGTACCGTGACCACTTGTTGTTTTCTGCAACATGCGACGAATGAAGGTATGAATTAGGAGCAGTGTTGAGACCGCCAGACAGGCGATGGAGATCCACAAGGCAGGCATGCGCTTGATGCTCTTGGGGGGATTCTGTTTCCATTTCTTGGTAGCCTCAGCACTGAAAGGCGTCGAACCGCGCAGGGCGATATCGCCCATGGAGCATGCGTCGACAATGGAACACCTGGCAGCAAAGTCTTCGCGGGTAGCATCGTCTGTCGAGGAGGAATTGAAGAACATGCGAGTCCAGCCAACCTCAGCGATCGACTCCCGACTGGGTGGCCCTCTCATCGAGAAGCGATTTCCGGTAGACCAGTGTTTGAGGTAGACGGGTGCAGGGACCGAAGGCATTCCCTTCTTGTCTTTGTGAAGGACTTGTCGAGTGAGATTGCCGCCGACGTAGAAACTGATATAGTCCTCAGTCCAGTCGATGCGATATTCAGTAAAATCCCAAGGATTGACGCTGCCGTTGCTAACGCGGCCCTCCAGAGTTGTGTAGTTGCGATCTGCCACAGACTGATTTTGGAGGTTTGTAAAGTTGACACCAAGATCATATGTAGTGAACTCTCCACTGACGAAAGTGCCCACCCAGGCGTCGGCAGCTTTGTTTGTGTTCATAACACTTAGCTCGGTGACCTCGGTCTCGTTGTACTGCCACATCATTGACATGGCTGAGCCAGCGGATGTCCTCTTTGGCGACTTGATGAGAGTGCGGAAAGACCCATGCTGGATATCACGCCTCGCTGTGCGTAGGCCAGCTCCTTGAACAACATGGTGATCAGTCGGGGGTTGCACAGCAAATCCAAGAGAATTGTTGCCAAATTGGAGGTTTGCAGGAGCGGCAGCTTGCCTGTAGATGGCATTCCAGTCCTTCTCGTAGGTGTTGGTGTAGTCTTCTGCAACGAACTCGGCAGGTAGACTGTCTGTCTCGTTGAAATAGACGATGATGGAGTCCGTGAACAGGTTCCCAGTATCATTGTCGACAAAACCACAGGTACAGCTCTTGTCTCCTCCAGCAACCTCACCTACAGTGAGCGATGAATAGAAGAGCACCGAGAAAAGAAAAGTTGCAAAGAACATCTTGGGCGAGCGAATGCACTCGGTGAGAGTGCGGAACTCGAGGAGCGTACAGAAATGAAAGACACAAGATCAGTAGAAATTCACCGCTCCATACATTGAGCTCGTCTAATGAGTAGAGTAGAGACAAGTGGATTACCTGATTGGAGGGGCGGTGCGTCTGTACAATGACATGTCTAGCTTCTCAAAAAGTCTAGAGCAAAAAACAAGTCGCCGGAGTCGAGGAGCCGTGATCTTGGTATCAGCTCGAAAGATCAGCAATCTGTCGGCACTATGGCCTTGCCTATCACGAAGCAACACAGCATCCCTGCTAGGACGCGAAAATCGAAAGCCGTCAGACAGTTGGCAGCTGCCCGATCCGCCGATGGGCGGACGCCTGCAAACTTTCTTGGCGCTTCGTTGCATTGTCGCACCGCCAGCCAGCGGGAGTTACCTAGACGAACGGTGCGCTGCTTGGCCTGTGGATCCAATTGGCGGACAAGTTGAGGAGAGAAAGGGACATGATTGTCGGCGTGTGGGGCCCGTCAACAGCTAGCGCCAGATTTCGAGGTTAGCGCCAGGTACCTTGGAGTGGGGGCGCACGCATTGCTCGGAGTAAATCCACGACAGGGTCAGTGACGCTCAGACTTCTCACACCCACACCCACACCGTCAATTTCATGTTGAGCCCATTAGCCTCAGTCCATCTTGGTGTTGAGTTGTTAGCAGCCATATTGATCGACGCTGGAAGATGTGAAGCCCGAGATATGATCGTCGATTCTTGTCCATGCACAACTTCCCAAGCTACCGACAGTCTGGCGGTTACCGTACTACATGTGGTGCGCTGCGAGCATGCAGGAGTTGTTACGTATCGTAAGACGCCAATTCGAGCTGATACTACACTGCAGCTTGTCAAAGGGCTAGGTCCTATCAGATGGTGGGACAGCATTGCATCCGTTCCTCCCCATGGTAGGCCGCAGCGGCTGACCGATGAGTCCGAGCGGCATTGGCACTGGTGTCTACAAGCGAAGATCGAGAGTCTCTTTGCGTTGCCGGGCAATATCTAGACGCAGGGGTATGTACAAGGCTCTAAATGTGATCTACAATCAATCATTTCAATACGCCACCTCCACCCGGTGAATGCTACGAGAAGGCCGGTGTTTTTGTATGCCTCCCTTGGGACTACGTCTTTCCATCTTGCGTCAAAGCCATCTCTAGCGTTAGAGCCAAAAGGTTATCTGTCTTTCATCAACGATCAGTCCTCCTGGCAATCTGTTTGTCACCTCGTACTCACCGTGCCGCCTTGCCGCTGTCTTAGTTCGGAGAATACTTGGATAAGCAACACCGATCTCTCAACAGCTTTCGGTTACTCTCCCAGCTCGACTGCGATATCATCTAGCAATCGCGTCCACGAGTCTGAGATCGTCGAACAACTTTCCCCCTCACACACCATGGAGAAGAGCAACGATTGCACCATTAATATTGGCGAGGCTGCGCCTATCACAACAGGTAGCCAGCAGGAGTTCCAGCGGCCGAAGACCTTCCAGAAGACAATAGAGAAGGTGTCTTCTTTCATATCAGAGTGGACTCCTTTCTGCCTTGTGGCATCTTACTTCATCTTCTCGACATGTCTCTACATGTACTGCAGCGAGGGGCTCATCGCCGTGTTCTGGTTCATCTACATGTGCACGAATTTTTACATCGCTGGAGCGACTGTCATTGAAGCGTTCATGAGCATCGCTCCTTGCCGTGAGGCCAGACAGGTGGTTACCCAAGCAGAAGAGAAGGGTTGGCTGTTCCCCACCGCGCACAGCAAGCTTCCTATCCTGGATCTTATCATTGTGGCGTACTTGCCAAATGAAAGAGATATCATCATGGATCGCGCGAAGTACGCGCTGGAGCAGCTGGATTACCCTCAGGATAAGATCCGAATCAACATCCTCTACAACACTCCGTATGCAATTGAACCGCTGGAGTCGGAACTGTTCCAACTGCCTTTGACATACCCACACGCCAGAGTCATCAAGGTTCCCAACTCCACCTCCAAAGCAGACAACCTCAACTATTTCCTCACCTTGGACACCGGTTCGGATGTGATTGCCATCTACGACTGCGACCACTACCCACATCCGAATGGTCCTCGTTGGGCAGCTGAGCGCTTCATGGCTGACTCCGAGGTGGACATTGTACAAGGCCGATGCATCATCTTCAACGCTGCCGACACACTCCTCACAAGCATGATCGCTGTCGAGTTCGACAAGATTTACGCCGTGTCTCATCCTGGCCGCTCTACAATGTGGGGATTCGGTCTTTTCTGTGGAAGCAATGGTTACTGGCGCACAAGTCTTCTCCGTGACATGAAAATGGACGGCTCCATGCTTACTGAAGACATCGATTCTGCGCTGCGATCCTTCTCCCGCGGATGCAAGACAGTTCACGATCTCAATGTCACATCGTATGAACTGGCACCTACAACATTTGGCGCTTTCTGGAAGCAGCGCCTTCGATGGGCACAAGGCTGGGCTCAGGCATCCATGCGACACACCAAGTTGATTTACAACGGTGTACAGGATCCATTGCACGAAGACAAGAAGACGCGAGACTTTACTGCTAGGTTTGGTGTCCTGTCGCTACTCCTCATCCGCGAAGCGTCTTACTACTTGGTCACACAATACACATGCCTGGTCCTGTCTTTTGTCATTGTCAAGTTCCCTAAATCCGGCACCGAGCTTGGGAAACTGGTCTACTTCCAGTACCCTGTCTCACAGTGGCTGTTTGTCATCAGGTAAGCATGTCGGCTGATTTTCTACGCTCGAGAACTACGCTAATCCATCTCACAGTATCATTTGTCTTCTGGCTACATTGTGGATCACAAACCAGGTCAAGTCTGAGTTCGTATCGAGAAAGATGATCATATCATTTTCGATCATGTACCCATTTTACTTGGTTCTATCAGCGACCATTGGGCTTTACGGACATGCTCGGCAGATCGTGAAGTACAGTTCCTGGAATCCTACTCCCAGGAAGTAATTTCTGCCTTGTTTGCATCCATGTTTTCGCAACCGTTTCATCCGGTTTGCTTCCACTCAGTCTTTTGGCCGAGGTATCTAGAAATGGCATTTTGCTCGATCAAGTTACAACCCACCTTCCTAATTGATCCCTCGCAAGTGATCTGCTTCCCAATGTGTATGTTCCCTGACTCATTACCTAATTTGTAGAATTGTTTTGCTAGGGTACATTGTATTCCTGAATCGCGGAGACACTGTTATCTTCCCCCACATCGTCTAACTGAAAGACTCGTATCTACGACAGACATTACATTCGCCATTCACGATTTACTTGACAGAATTCCGGTGTAGACGGCGTGTCGGCGAAGTTGGGGTGATCGTGTGTGACGTGCCCTACACGATCAGCGTAGTTTAACCGAATGGGCACCTCAGACTAAATTAGCGTGTGAAGTTAGCGTGGCCAGCATCACAGAGCCTCACTCACGGAGCAGGCACCGGTCCTGAAACCTGTGGCTGACGGCTTCCGAGACGACTACGATGTTTGGTTGGCGGTAGTACCCGGACGCCTTGGCCAACGTCCGCCGCATGCTTGTCTATCAGAAGCAAATTGTTTTCGCTGCTGACACAGAGTCCTTGGTTTGTATGCACCCCTGAAAGTGGTATACATGATCTGCACAGCGAAATTGCGATTGCTTCCAAGACATTCTAATACTCCACATATTGGCAATCGACCTGCTCTGTGGTACAGTTTCGCAATGAACATGGGGTTCGTTACACTCGCGCAAACAAGGCGCATTCAAACAAGAATTAAACTTTCGAAAAGATCGCCCCTTCGTCAGATTCATCTATAGCAATCTCACTTTCAAGGAGAACATTTGTGCAAGATAGACTGTCCGGCAAAACTTCATGATATCCTCCGGAACCCACAATGCTACGCGGTATTTGCCATGAGACTGATCTGCAAGTCAATACTCTGGAGTCTGACGATAAGGAAAACTTGCCAGCTCAATCGGAAAATTCGCCCGACAAGCTCGGGTTCTAGCGTGAACACTAACCCCCAACGGGCTCGCGACACCACCAGCAAGACTACGCGTTTTTAGACGCAATCAAGATGCCAGACTTGCCTTGGCGCATATCAACGCCGGAATTGAGTTTCGGGCAGGAGCCGAAGATTTGTTGAACGACGTCCAAGACCGTGCGCTTGAATGTCCTCTAATGGCGACGGCGATCAGCAGCGAAGCCCTGTCAAGCTTCCGAGCGTCTGCGATGGACTTCGGATGTCTCCACGGGATCAGTTGGGGGCGGCCCTGTGTGCATGGTTGCACATGTTAGGAGATCTCCCAGACCGGATACGCTGTCATACTCAAATCCTTTCCTGCCTTTCTTTCCTGTGGTGCTCAAGACTGTCAGCTTTGATTCAGTCTGGCTGTTATGCAAGCAAAGCTTCCCACCATGAAGTCCCAAAACCTGCCCAGTTCTTTGAAATCGGTCTTCTCCACGACGAACTCGTTGTCTTCAACTCGCATTGCGTCGCAAGACTACATCATCGGTCTGCGCGGCATTGTTGTTTTGCAGTCATTCTTCTTCGTTTTCTTCCAGGTATTCCTTCCATCCGTGGTACCTCAATCCGCAAACAACGATGGACCAACATACGCAAACATTCTCCGAAAATCGTGGTCGGTCATATTCTGCAATGAGACCTTGATATACTCATGGATCGTGTTCCTGTCCGCTCGTACACTCGCTCTGCCATACCTGAACAAAACGACTCGCGAAGTCTGCGCGTCCAGCATCTTCCGCCGCAGCGTCCGACTCTGGATCCCAACATTCGTCGGCTTCTCCGTCGCGGTAGCCGCATTCAATCTCGCAGACACCACATACATCCGCGCCTTCCTCGCTCGTACAGGCAATGTTTCAACCAGCGAGCCAATGCCCATGCGCAACTTCTTGGTTTACTTCAACTCGCTGTTTGAGATCTTCTGGATGACCAAGTCATACAGCATCCAGGCTGCGAACCAGGCTTTCCCATCCGGAACAATGTGGATCGTCTCTGTCCTGTTCCAGCAGAGCTACACTGTGTACATGACTATGATCATCGTGCCATACACGCGCGCAGCATGGCGCACCAAGGCGCTGATCGTTTTTATACTCGCCGCATTTTGGGTGCAGAGCTGGGCATGGTACAGTGTGACTGGACTGCTTATCGCCGATGCTGTGCTCAACATGGACTTTGCGGTTCGATCGCGAACTGGATTCAAGATCAGCCGGCTCAGAGTACCAATGTGGCCCTTCTATCTGGCAATTGCCTTGACTGGAACCATTCTGCAGTTCTTGTTCATTTCGTGGAAGCCCAGCATGTACAAAAACGAACACCAGGCCCACACGAGTGTGTACACTGAGGGCCTGAACAACGAAGAGCAGGATCTCGATCAACCGCTTGCGCGAATCGATAACTTCCTCTTCATGTTGGGAATAATGCTTCTGATCGAGACTTACGAGTTGCCGCAAACGGTGCTCCGAAGCAGAGTGCTCGTTGCAATTGGGAGAAGAAGTTTCAGTAGGTGTTCCCCGCAACAAATAGATTCTGAGCGAAGCTGACGTTCTCACAGGCACGTTTCTCGTTCAGTCAACCATCGTCTACTCGATCGGCATCAATTTCTGGTTGTACGTGGACTCTAAGGGTAACAGTCAGGTGGTGAGCAACCTGGCCACCTTTTTTGTATGTGCACCTTTGGTAGCCGTTGCATCGGAGATTTTCTACCGGCTTGTGGACCTACCCAGTATCCGTGTTGCCAAGGGTTTCTGGAACTTCATGATCTGTTGATCACTTACGATTCATGCATGATAGATATGGGATGTATGTAGAGATTTACGAGTTCGCGGTTATGTAAAATTCCTAGCATGTACCATCAGATACCGGGGTAACGGGGAAAATAATAAATTGAAAGTCCCACATAACTCATTCAAAAGTCTATGAATTATGGTTGAATGTCAGTACTAACGTCTGGACAAAACAGATCCAAAACCTGTCTTCGCACCTTTATGAAGTCATCATTGCTGTCCCCAGTTCTGGTCGCTAATTGGTCGTATGCAGAAGCTGATACGCAACCCTTAGAATATGTAGTCATGGCTTCGATGCTTGCTTAATTGCTTGTGCTAATGAGAGGAAAAAGATCGAGCTTGATGTCGGCGGTGGGTACTACCACAGAATTTAGGAGATCTGCCTCCTAGAACACAAAATAGATCCAAGCTCACATGTAAGCTCCGAATAAAGCATGCTAGTATCGAGAAGCATGACAGCACTCCACCGCGGTCTCATTTCTCCATATGGTTCCTAGCTTTCCCATCCAACTATACGCATCAGCACATGCTCATGATCGACCCTGGTCCGATGTTGATGCAGGCTTTACTCTACCCCTGACATCCCGCAGACAGTTGCACCACCAGTGCCGTTCTGACGTCTCGATCTGGATCGGGTCTGGTAGTAAGATTTTACCGCGGAGAGCGTGCATAACCCGCACTAAGTTCGCAAGACAGCGCAACCGCGAACCTACCCAATGTCGCCGGCTTCAAAAATTTGAGAATTTCGGTTTCATGTGTAGCACTTTCTTAGCACCGCCCAAATATCGAGCAAGATGCAGGGTTAGGTAGGGACAATGTAGAACGAACCCTGACAATGATGTCCTGTAGGGGCAACACACGTAAAGCTTTAATTGAGATTGCATGACAGCTTATTGGCTGCGTAACAATATAGGGCACCAAAAGCAAATATCAAGCCTTACTTTACCTTTCTTCCAAGTCAAACCCCTGCAAAACATCCGCTGGCAGGCCGCGGCTCACAAGCACTGCAACATAGCAATCTCGACAGGCCCAGATCCACTGCAAGCCAAGCCTTCGAAGACAGCGCAGCAAGCTTTGAGTAGTGGTTGGACACCCCTGGAAACAACGCTTCCTCCTTCTTGGCACATCCCGCGCGTCGGGCAGAGAATAAACGTCAGCCCACTGCGATATTAGCAATACTAGGGCAGACCTCTTGTACGGTAAATTAGATGGCCAAGAAGGGCACATCGCAACGTCATCATTTCCAGCCACCATAAAGAAGACGTACATTTGAGATGTACATGCTGATCAGCCAAAATAAAATCAGTGTTCTCGTCATGCAGGGTGGGCCGTTGAAAGTGATGTAGACGCTTGGTAACACCCATGATGTTCTTGTGCGACATCTGGTGCAGGGAGCGCAATCACCGTTGTGAAATGACCTCTTGCGCTGTAATGGCTCGGCATACGACGATTGAGCTAACAGATTGGCTGCTCGAAATACCGAGCGCGACAAGGGTGAGATGCTGATCAGCTCGCAATGAACTAGTCGTGGTGGAAGACGAGAATGCGTCTGACTGATAGAGAACAACTCTGCAATTTCCGAGGCCAGCCTTGCCGGGACGCATTTGCTACGAGAACTGTGCAGTTTTAGTGACGTGTAGCGAGTTCGTGTCGGCAAGGCTAATATTGGAGATTCTGGTGCGACGAAGGTCAGCTTATGCACAGC
>Ga0181459_100230_pt1 | contig 11973 bp, 10 predicted proteins | sample InSIn2SAF170_FD_119060 | JGI IMG/M metagenome (GOLD analysis project Ga0181459, IMG submission 119060) | Clean room microbial communities from NASA Spacecraft Assembly Facility at Jet Propulsion Laboratory, Pasadena, California, USA -... ...
TTTAATGCTTTGGCAATTAATAATATCAATATTATTCTTATTACTCAAGCGTCGTCAGAGCACTCAATATGTTTTGCAGTAGATCCAAAAGATGCCGAAAAAGCACAGTCGATCATCGACAAAGAGTTTGAATATGAAATAATGTCTAAAAAAATTGAAAGGCCTTTAATTGAAAAAGACCTTTCCATAATTGCTATCATTGGTGAAAATATGAAGCAAACTCCAGGTATCTCAGGAAAGCTTTTTAATGGCTTAGGAAACGGTATCAACGTAGTTGCCATTGCGCAGGGCTCATCTGAATATAACGTTTCAGTAGTAATTGAAAGAAACGATCTTTCGAAAGCTCTTAATGCATTACATGATGCTTTTTTTCTTTCGGGTACAAAAACTCTTAATGTGTATATTGTAGGAGTTGGATTAATTGGTGGAACTCTTATTCAGCAACTAAAAAAACAGGGAGAATTTTTAAGAACGCATCGCTCACTTAATATTAATATAGTTGGTATTGCCAATACAAAGAAAATTTATTTCAATGTGGATGGCGTTGATAAACTAAACTGGAAAGATCAGTTAGAAAAAGAGGGAGAAAGTCTGGATATTAAAGCTTTTACTGAAAAAATGTTTGCTTTAAATCTGCCGAACAGTGTATTTGTAGACAATACAGCAAGTAAAGAGATTACGAAATTCTATAAGAATATTTTGTCCAACAGCATCTCAATTGTGACTCCTAATAAACACGCAAATTCTGGGAGCTATAAGCAGTATGAAGAATTAAAAAATGCTGCTAAAGGACACGGTGTAAGCTTATTATATGAAACAAATGTCGGTGCTGGACTGCCAGTATTAGGGACACTACAGGACTTAATAATAAGTGGGGACCAAATCTTAAAGATTGAAGCTATTCTTTCCGGTACCTTATCTTATATATTCAACAATTTTATAGACGGGAAAAATTTTAGTGAAGTCGTTAAAGTTGCTAAAGATTTAGGGTATACCGAACCAGATCCCCGGGATGATTTAAATGGAATGGATGTAGCACGAAAAATATTAATTCTGGCTCGTGATTCCGGATTTAAGTTAGAGCCAGAAGATGTAGAGGTAGAAAATATACTTCCAATAGATTGTCAAAAAGCTAGAAGTGTTACCGACTTCTTTAATGAACTTGAAAAGGAAAATCAATATTTTGAGAATAAGAGAAAAGAGGCGGAACAAAAAGGAAAAGTATTAAGATTCATAGCCTCACTTGAAAATGGGAAAGCAACTGTATCTCTTAAATCTGTGGATTCCAACCATCCGTTTTATTCTTTATCAGGAAGTGATAATGTTATTTCCTTTACAACCGAAAGATATAAAGACAGGCCATTGGTGGTAAAAGGTCCAGGTGCAGGAGCTGAAGTAACGGCAGCAGGAGTATTTGCAGATATTATCTCAATAAGCAATTACCTGTCTTAACTTTTAATGAACTAACTGGGTACTTCATACCACTTTTGCTGAAAGTAGAAGTTGAATAACTTACAGTTTTAATCCTTAAAGGTTAATTTAAAATAAAGCAAAGTCAACGCCAAGACAAGGGTTGCTGCATTAGCTACAAGGATTGGAAAATTTGAAGTGTAAAATCCGTAAACCAGCCAACATGTTACTCCTGTGCAAAATATGGAGAACATACCAAGAGATAAGTCTTTTGCGGATTTTGATTTCCAGGTCTTTATTACTTGCGGTACAAATGCTACGGTTGTAAAAATGGCAGCAATATATCCTATTATTGAAATTGAAAACATTAATTAAAATAAAAATTACTTTTAGAGCTTACGATTAATGACAGTGGCAGTTTCCTCCCCAAAATGAAGTCCCGTCTTCGTAAAATTCATTTTTCCAAATGGGAGCCTCATGCTTTACTCTGTCAATAATATACTTGTTCGCTTCATAAGATTCTTTCCTATGACTATGCGAAGTAACAACTACTACGGCACTTTCACAAACGTCAAGCTTTCCTATTCTATGTACACAAAAAGCAAAATGTAATCCCCACTTTTCTTTTGCTGAATTTACAATTTCATCGATCATTTTTTCTGCCATTGGTACATATGCCTCATACTCCAGATATTTAACAGGCTTATCCAAATGATGATTTCTAACTTCTCCGCTAAACAGGACAATGCCTCCTGCCTTTGGATGATGAGCTTTTTTAATTATACTGCAAATATCAATAGAGTCTTTAGTAATTAAAGGTAATTTAACCTCCACTTGAGGGTGGGATAATATAGATGTGTTCATTGGCTTTGAGTTGAAAATTTCCGCTGACAAATTCCTCGTTTATAGCAAACCGGCAAGCATTTATAATTTGTGAAGCCGAATCATTTATTTTTATTAATTCATTTTTAAGTTCTTGAATAGTATCTATCTGAGGATTATTAATTTCGAATGATTCGGAATAATAGTCCTTTAAAACAGCAAAAACCTGAATTTTCATGAGATTATATTTAGCAGTAAGATTTTAGAAGCAAAACAACAATTAAATAATTTAAATGAGTTTGTAAAATTCTATTTGTATTGATCATTTTATCCTCCAATTGCCAACATTGAAATTTCACTTCCTTTAAATCTCACTTTTTGTTTGTGATTTAATGCTTCAAGTAGTTTTTTTGAAAGTTCCAGAGCACTATTACTTTCTAAAATTGAAATGGGTTTGTTTTCACTAAGGCAGCCATAAATGTTCCCGAAGCTATCCATACGCAGCCTGTTACAATCATTGCAAAAAGGCTCTGATTCATTGGCTATTACTCCGAAAACTTGCCCTTCATCGGTTTCCCAATAATTAGCGGTGGAAGCTTTTTTCCTTTTTAACTTTAACGACTTGTATTTCAAATCTATTACTGCTAATATTTCTTCCTCTGAATAAAAACTAGATGAAAAATTTCCATTTTGAAGATGCCCCATTTTCATTAATTCTAAAAATCGAACTACAATTTTTCTATCGAAGGCAAACTCTAGTAATGGAATAATCTGGCTATCGTTAGTTCCTTTCATTATCACGGAATTTAACTTTACCTCTATTCCTGAATTTATCGCTTCGTCTATTCCTTCAATTACTTTTTTAATATTTTTTCTTCTGCTTATGTTAAAAAAAACGTCAGGATCTATTGCATCCAGTGAAATATTTAAGTGAGTTAAGCCTGCTTCTGCTAATGCTTTTGCCTTATTTTTTAATAGAAAGGCATTTGAAGTCATTTTGATCTCTTTCATTCCAAGTTCCCTTACTCCAGCTATCAAAGGAAGTAAATCCTTATATAATGTAGGCTCTCCTCCTGTCAACCTTATTACCTCCAGATCCAATATCTCATTAAGTAATTTTATTTGTTTTAAGATTTCATCAACAGAAATAATTTCCCCGTCCTTTGAATCATCCTTAATATCATCTTCGTCTGTTCCACTGACACAATACACGCAACCTAAGTTGCATGAATTAGTGAGACTAACTCTCAGTGTTTTAAAGGTTCTACCTAAGGAATCAATTATCGGCAACAATTTCATTCAGGAAATATCGAATTCATTCTTAACACAAATTAAGTTTTACCACTCCAGGATCTCAGAAAAAGGGGCGTTCTGAAATGATCTTCGAATTTAATGATTATTTCGTTATGCTTTTTAATGAATAACGATAATGAAAAAAGAAGTCCTGAAAGATTTCAAAACTTCTTTTTTATAAACGAACTAAAAATGGATCGCCCGATTTTCAGAAGCAGCTAAACAAGCTTCTTTCATTGCTTCGGTATAGGTTGGATGGGCATGAGACATTCGCGCAACATCTTCAGCTGAAGCTCTAAACTCCATAGCCACGACGGCTTCTGAAATCATGTCGGCAGCTCTCGCCCCAATTATATGAACACCCAGTATTTCGTCCGTTGATTTATCTGCAAGCACTTTTACCAAACCATCCAGATCCATACTTGCCCTCGCTCTTCCTAATGCTTTAAATGGAAACGATCCTGTCTTATATGCTCTTCCTGATTCTTTTAATTGTTCTTCTGTATAGCCTACACCAGCGACTTCAGGCCAGGTATAAACTACGCCTGGAATCAAATTATAATTGATATGTGGCTTTTGTCCCGCTATGACTTCTGCCACGAAAACACCTTCTTCTTCTGCTTTATGTGCTAGCATAGGACCTTTTACGACATCGCCGATAGCATATACTCCCGGAACGGCTGTTTCAAGATGATCATTTACCTCTACTTTTCCTCTTTGGTCTGCTTTTAGCCCGATATTTTCCAGTCCAAGTCCTTCCGTGTAAGGAACTCGTCCAACTGCTACAAGGCAATAGTCTCCTTTTACCTCCAGCTTTTCTCCAGATTTGGATTCAGCGGTAACCGTAACTTCATTTCCTTTTACAGTTGCACCTGTTACTTTATGACTGAAGTGGAAGTCGAAACCCAGTCGTTTTAAAACCTTTTGCAGTTCCTTTCCCAAGGTCTTATCCATTGAAGGAATTAATCCATCGAGGTATTCAATAACAGTTATCTTAGCTCCTAATCTTGCATATACAGACCCCAGTTCCATTCCAATAATTCCTCCCCCTATTACAATCATATGTTTTGGAATCTCAGTTAATTCTAAAGCTTCTGTAGAGGTAATTATTCGTTTTTTATCAATGTTAACATTGGGAATTTTCGTAGGTTTAGAACCAGTAGCAATAATAGTTTTAGCCGTTTTTATTTCCTGTGTTTTGCCATCTGATGCAGTTACCTTAATGGTATTTTTATCGGAAAATGCGCCGACGCCAGTATAAACGTCAATCTTATTCTTTTTCATCAGATACTGGATCCCGTCCACATTTGACTTTATCACCTCATTCTTTCTTTTAATCATCTGCGACAGATTCACTTTAATATCTTTAATTTCAACACCATGTGTTTGAAAAGTATGAATCGCATTATGATAATGTTCGCTGGAATCGAGCAAAGCTTTAGAAGGAATACATCCCACGTTTAGACAAGTTCCTCCCAGCGTAGGATATTTCTCTATAATAGCCGTTTTCATTCCCAATTGTGCGCATCTGATTGCTGCTACATATCCTCCAGGTCCTGAACCTATTACTGTTACGTCGTATTGCATAATTTTAACTTTGTCTTAAGTGCTGAGTAATGAGTATTTTCGCTTAAACTCCTAAAAGCAATCTTGCCGGATCTTCTAAAAGTTGTTTAATTCTTACTAAAAAACTCACCGCTTCTCTTCCGTCAATAATTCTGTGATCATAGGAAAGCGCCAAATACATAATTGGTCTTACTACTACTTGTCCATCTATTACAACAGCTCTTTCTACAATATTGTGCATTCCCATAATTGCCGATTGCGGAGGATTCAAGATAGGAGTAGAAAGCATTGAACCAAAAATTCCACCATTGGTAAGAGAGAAAGTTCCTCCCGTCATTTCTTCAATAGTCAATTTGTTGTCTTTTGCTTTTGTCGCCAAAGCTACAATTGCCTTTTCTATCTGGTCAAAAGAAAGCTTTTCGGCATTTCGGATCACCGGGACTACCAGACCTTTCGGAGCTGACACAGCTACTGAAATATCGATAAAGTCATTATAAATAATTTCGTCGCCATCAATAAATGCATTTACTGCCGGAAACTCCTGCAAGGCCATACAGGCTGCTTTAGTAAAAAAAGACATAAACCCAAGACCCACATTATATTTCTCTTTGAATTTGTCTTTGTACTTGGATCGTAACTCCATCACAGGCTTCATGTCCACTTCATTAAAAGTAGTTAACATAGCCGTTTCATTTTTAGCAGCTACCAATCTTCGCGCGATAGTTTTTCGAAGACTAGTCATTTTTTGTCTTCTTGTATTTCTATCACCAGCCGAAGGAGAAGGAGCCGCAGAAGCTGATTGTTTTGCAGGTTCGGCAGAAACTGGTTTTGAAGAAGCATTTTGTGCATCTTCTTTGGTAATTCTTCCATCCACACCAGACCCTTTTACCTCTTGTGCACTTATTCCTTTTTCAGACAAAATTTTAGATGCTGCAGGAGATGCGTGGCCTGTTGCATAAGATTCCGTTGATGCTCCGGTATTTTTTGTCTGAGAAGTAGTTTCCTGTTTTGACGGAGCCGAAGATCCTTCAGCTTGCTTTGGAGCCTCTCCGGAAACTGTTATTTTACAAATCAAAGCGCCGATCTCTATCGTCTCACCTTGTTTCGCAACTATCTCAAGAATGCCTGAAGCATCGGCAGGTAATTCAAAAGTCGCTTTGTCGGATTCTATTTCACATAAGATTTCATCTTTAGTTACAGAGTCTCCTGTCTTTTTATTCCAAGTTCCTATTGTTACCTCATTTATTGATTCTCCAACCGAAGGAACTCTCATTTCTAATACTTTTCCAGTTGTTGCGCCTGATGCCATTTTTGTTTCTTGCTGAGGTTTGTTTTGTTCCTTTGATATTTCCGGTTTGGATACACCGTTTTGTTCTATATTACCAATCACTTCGCCTATTGAAGCAACTTCACCTTCCTTTGATTTAATGGATAATTTTCCTGCAGCCGGCGCCGTTAATTCAAATGTGGCTTTATCTGATTCAAGTTCACAAATTACTTCATCCAACTTTACCTCATCACCATCTTTTTTTAACCATCTTGAAATAGTTACCTCAGATATAGATTCACCAACTGTGGGTACTTTAAGTTCCATAAGGATTGTTTTGTTAGTTAATAAAAAATATTTTTAATTATAGCAATTTTATTATTTATTCGAAGGCTCTTTTGATAATATTTGACTGCTCTTCTGCATGTTTTTTTGCATAACCCGTCGCCGGAGAGGCACTCACTCTTCTTGAAATAATTTCATAAGACCTACTTCTGAAACTTCTCAACAAATATGACCAGGATCCCATATTTTCTGGCTCTTCCTGCACCCAAAAGATCTTGGCATCTTTATACTTAGAAAGTGCCGCCTCCAATTGAGATGTTGGGAAAGGATGGATTTGTTCTAATCGTATTATTGCAATATCCTCTCTTTTCTTCTCCTGTTGCTCGTTATACAATTCCCAATAAAATTTTCCGGAAACAATTAATACTTTTTTCACTTTGCTAGGGTTTGCATAAACATCAGAAATAACTTCCTGAAATTTATTATTAGTAAATTCTTCCAGGGAAGAAACACAAAGCGGATGACGTAACATTGACTTTGGTGACATTACAACTAATGGCTTTCTAAAAGGCCATGCAAGTTGCCGACGCAATAAGTGGAAAAAATTAGCTGGAGTAGTAACATTTGCAATGACCCAGTTGTACTCTGCAGAAAGTTGTAAAAATCTTTCCAGACGAGCGCTTGAATGTTCGGGTCCTTGTCCTTCATATCCGTGCGGCAGCAACATAACTACCGAATTCATTCTATTCCATTTAGTCTCCGAGCAGGATATGAATTGATCGATCATAACCTGGGCACCATTACTAAAATCACCAAATTGAGCTTCCCAAACTACAAGAGCGTCAGGATTTGCCATGGAATAACCAAATTCAAAACCCAAAACTCCATACTCGGAAAGTAAGGAATTATAGATCATAAAGTCCGATTGTTTAGGATCTACATGACTTAAATTGCAAAACTGCTCATTATTTACTGCATCGTGCAAAACAGCGTGTCTATGGGAAAATGTTCCTCTTTCCACATCCTGACCACTTATTCTGACTTCTTTATCTTCTAATAATAAAGATCCGTATGCAAGCAATTCTGCAGCAGCCCAGTTTAATACTTTTGTTTCAAAGAACATTTGTTTACGTTCCTTCAAAAGTTTTTCAATTTGTTTAAGTGGTTTAAATCCTTCCGGAATTGTTGTTAAAGCTTTTCCAACTTTATCTAAGACTTCTTTACTGATTGCAGTATTTGGTGAGCTCACAAAATCCTCTGCTGTGGATTTCCTAAGTTCTTTCCACGCCTGTTCAGTTTTTTGAAAAGCATAAGGAACCTGATGTTGTTTCACAAGGTTGAGTCTGTCCTGGAGAAGGTTTCGGAATTCCTTATCCATGTTGTCTGCAAGCTTTGCATCCACATCACCTCTTTCCATCAGTTTTTTAAAATATACTTCTCTTGGATTAGGATGCCTTGAAATGATATTATAAAGTGCAGGTTGTGTGAACTTCGGCTCGTCACTTTCATTATGACCATGCCTTCTATAGCAAACCATATCTATGAAAATATCTTTTTTAAACTTCTGCCTGAATTCAACTGCCAATTTCGCACAAAAAACAACTGCTTCCGGATCATCCCCATTTACGTGTAATACCGGGGCATCTATCACTTTTGCTACATCTGTGCAATATATACTTGATCGAGCATCTTCCCAGTCCGTTGTGAAACCTACCTGGTTATTTATCACAAAATGAATAGTTCCTCCTACATGGTATCCATTTAATTTGGCCATTTGAATTACTTCATAAACAATTCCTTGTCCAGCAACCGCAGCATCACCGTGAATAAGGATTGGCAAAACTTTGGAGTAATCTTTATCATAAAGATTATCTGCTTTTGCTCTTGCATACCCTTGTACTACCGGATTTACAGCTTCTAAATGCGAGGGATTAGGTGTTAGCTGAAGATTAAAACTTTGTCCACTAGGAATAGTAATCTGACTTGCGTAGCCCATATGGTACTTCACATCGCCATCTCCCATGGTTTGTTCCAGATTTACGTTCCCTTCAAATTCATTGAAGATCTGCTCATATGTCTTGCCCATAATGTTGGCGAGTACATTAAGCCTTCCTCTATGAGCCATACCAATTACTGCCTCCTTTACTCCCAGTTCTCCAGCTTTATTAATAATTGCATCCAAAGCAGGAATTGTCGTCTCTCCACCTTCGAGCGAAAACCTCTTTTGACCTATATATTTTGTATGAAGGAAATTTTCAAAAACAACAGCCTCATTTAATTTTGAAAGTATTCTCTTTTTTTCTTCCGTAGTGGGATTAAAAGCCAGCGCTTCTTTTTCCGATTTGTTTTTAAACCAACTCCAGATTTCCGGTTCCCGAATATACATATACTCAAAGCCGACAGTTCCTGAGTATATATATTTTAGTTTTTCTATTAGTTCCCTCAATGTGGTAGCACCAATACCAATTTCTTTGGTGGCCTCGAATACGGTGTCCAGATCAGCTTCGCTCAAATTAAAGTCTGAAAGATCGAGTAATGCCTTTCTGTCTTTTCTCTCTCTAACTGGATTTGTTTTTGATTTTAGATGACCTCTGGATCTGTAAGCGTAGATAAGATTCCGGACTTGTATTTCTTTTTCAGTTGGAGCGGAAATAGCGGTTTTTTCAGCGACTTCTACGCTTCCATTGGTACCTTTATTTACAAGAGAAAATTCATACCCTTCAAAAAATTTCTGCCAGGTTAAATCAACTGATTCGGGATTCTCTTTATATGATTTATATAATTCATCGATATAGGCGCCATGCGCATTCGATATATAGGAGTATTTATCCATTTAAAATAAAATTTTCAATAAGGAATGCAAAGGTAAACACTTAATTTTAAAATCAAAATCGCAAATTCGCGTGAACGAATATCGTTGATTATCAATAGAGTTAATAATTTTTGTGATTGTCCCTCTATTTATTCCTTACGAAACATTCTGAAAAGGTTTATAGTGAAACAAGTATGGACAGGAAAACGGTAGTTTATTTTAGCATAATTATCCTTTTACTCATTAATTGTAGTAAAAAAGATGAGAATGGATTAGATATCGAAAGTTATTTCTGCAGAGATAAAAAAAATGAAATTGACACAAATAAAATTAGAGCCACAATAATTGGAAAGTGGCAATTGGTAGCCTCTCTTAGTCCCTGGACTCAAGAAGTAAAACAATTTGAAAATCAACCGAAACAGACCTATTTAATAATATATCCTGATTTTACTTATGAAAGATTCACAGAGGGAGATACTATTTTAAAAGATAAATTTTTAATAACGATTGATAGCACCACCGCTTCAAGTAATGTGGAAGGTAATTTTTGGTTTTGTAATGAAAATATATTGATTACAAGTAATGCCTACCTGGACGGTCCAACTTACAGATATGAACGAAGTAAATAGAAGTTTTAATAAATATTTTAGTATCTGAAAAATAAACTCTACTTTTGCAGTCCTTTTGGTGGACGGGTTCCATCGCGTAAAAAACAAATATGGCAGTTAAAATTAGATTATCCCGAAGGGGAAGAAAAAAACTGGCGCTATTCGATGTAGTAGTGGCAGACGCTAGAGCACCACGAGATGGTCGCTTTATAGAAAAGTTAGGTATTTACAATCCAAATACCAATCCAGCAACCGTTAAAATCAATGAAGATTCTGCATTGAAATGGTTATTGAACGGAGCTTTACCGACAGAAACTGCTAGAACTATCCTTTCACATCAGGGAGTTATGTTCAAAAAGCATTTACAAGTAGGAGTAAACAAAGGAGCAATTACTCAGGAACAAGCCGATAAGAAATTTGAATCTTGGAAATCTGAGAAAGAAGGAACTGTTCTTAACAGAAAAGACCAGCTTGCAAAAGCAAAAGCAGATGCAAAGAAAGCTCGTTTTGATGCTGAGTCTAAAATAAAAGACGCGAGAACAGAAGCAATTGCAAAGAAAAACATTGTTCCTGAACCAGAAGCTCCGGCTGCAACTGAAGAGGCTCCGGCAGCAACAGAATAATTAAAAGAATTTTTAACTTTTAATTATAGTACCATGAGTATTGATGAATGTTTCCATTTGGGTTATGTCATTAAACCGCATGGGGTAAAAGGAGAAGTTCAGATATTTCTGGATTCGGATAATCCGGATTACTATAAAAAATTGGAATCAGTCTTTTTGGAAATTAACCAAAAACTGGTTCCTTTTTTTGTTGGTCAAATTCAAATTTCGAATAATATTGGAATTGTTAAATTTGAAGATGTTCACTCATTTGATGAGGCAGAGGATCTCATTGCTGCTAACCTTTACCTTCCTTTAAGTTTTTTACCGGCCCTTGATGAAGGACAATTCTATTATCATGAGGTAATCGGATATACCGTTAAGGATGAGCAATTGGGAATTATAGGAGAGGTGGAGGATATAGTAACATTTCCTAAACATGAGATTTTTATATTCCGATATGAAGGAAAAGAGGTATTGGCCCCTCTGAATGAACAGGTGGTAAGAAAAGTGAACCATCCTGAAAAAATTTTAGAAGTTTCTTTACCTGATGGTCTGTTAGATGTTTATTTAAACCTATAATAAACAGAGATTCTTATGAGAATTGACATAATCACCTGCCTTCCCAAGCTTATTGAAAGTCCATTTAATCATTCAATTCTTCAACGAGCTCAAAATAAAGGCCTGGCAGAGGTTGTAATTCATGATTTGAGAGAATATGCTATCAATAAACACAAACAGGTAGATGACTATGCCTTTGGCGGCGGGGCAGGAATGGTACTGATGATAGAGCCAATTGATAAATGCATAAGTTTTCTTAAACAGCAACGGAACTATGATGAAGTGATCTACATGACCCCGGACGGTGGACTATTCAATCAGAAAATGGCAAATGATCTTTCCCTGAACGAAAATATTATCCTTCTGTGCGGCCATTATAAAGGTGTAGATGAGAGAGTAAGGAAACATTTAGTTACAAAAGAAATAAGCATAGGAGATTATGTATTATCAGGAGGAGAGCTTGCGGCAGCTGTTGTTTCTGATGCAATTATCCGATTAATTCCGGGAGTTTTGTCAGATGAAACCTCTGCTCTAACCGATTCTTTTCAAGACAACTTGATTGCTCCCCCTGTCTATACCCGTCCCTCCTCTTACAAGGGCCTGGAGGTGCCAGAAATTTTATTATCAGGCAATGATAAGTTGAAGAATTGAATGATTAAATGGACTTTCAATAAGCTTGGGAAGGCAGGTGATTATGTCAATTCTCATAAGAATCTCTGTTTATTATAGGTTTAAATAAACATCTAA
>Ga0181459_100037_pt3 | contig 11955 bp, 17 predicted proteins | sample InSIn2SAF170_FD_119060 | JGI IMG/M metagenome (GOLD analysis project Ga0181459, IMG submission 119060) | Clean room microbial communities from NASA Spacecraft Assembly Facility at Jet Propulsion Laboratory, Pasadena, California, USA -... ...
ATGAGTTGACGTGATGAAGATCACTCTCTGGCAACACATGCGTGAGAAAGCAGGTCGTGATGAGCGAGACGGCTCGCGTCATTCGAGGACGCAATGGGCCGCGTGATACTGCGATTTGGACGACCAACCACCCATATTAGGCATTGCTTCACAGTACCAGCAGCTTCAACTCGACCCTCCTCCAAAAGACCGGCAACAGCAACAGTTGTTACAGGACTGCGTTAAGGGACGCGATTGTCGGCGAACGCTCTGATAAGGACTCTATCGCGGAGTCATCCTTGTAGCTCCCGGACGTTTCCTCCGATCCCCCAGCTTCCACCACACCTCGAGCTTGCACCCCTCGCAACATCTCCGCCGACTCATCTGCTGCACTCTTATTCATTTTATTCTCCTACGCCCCTTTGTAATATTCTTTCTCATAGCAATTTGTAACTTCTGCTCAGCCCTGCCACTCTCGTCGCCCTCCCGGAGTTAGCTGCTAGAGCTCTGATTCGACCCAGCAGCCTAGCTTGTACCCAGCACCCTGCACAACACCCATTCGTTCATACGGCCGACATCTCCCCATCCTGCATAGGAGCTCACAACAAACGCCCTTCAACGCTGGCCGCCCTTTGCGAGCATCTCAACGCCTTCAAGCAGTCCACTTCCTGGCCTCGGTCTCGTCATCTCCATTGCATCTCGGATATTCAGTATTCGGGACAACCGCCACCACTGCTTGTCCACACCCATGTACAACAGCTTTACAGCGTTGCTGTATCCACAGTCGTATCGGTAGTGGACAGAGGGAGGAGCGACACATCTGTCAGGCATATCGGGTACGAAACACCAACGCCATTATGGCTTCTCGACCACCAAAGGAGACAAGAGCACTGCCCGCCTCTAGTGCGAGCTCCAGACACTCGCCAGAGGAGCCAGCGCCGCGAGTCGGTAGCTTCCAGAGGCTCAATGAGATCGGTAAGGGCAGTTTTGCCATGGTATTCAAAGGAGTTCATGTTGTACGTCTATCTCAAAACCCTCTACTTTCAGCAAGTCCACTAGTTTGGGAGAGACTCCCATTGTCCGATAGTTCCACACAAGTAATCGATAAACACGATGCTAACTCTGCTGTCTCCTACAGAAGAAGGGTACCCTCGTCGCCATCAAATCGGTCCAATTGTTCCGGCTCAACAAGAAGCTTCGAGAGAACCTGTTATGCGAGATCAACATCATGAAAAGCCTCCATCACCCACACGTCGTCGCTCTCATCGACTGTCAAGAGTCAAGCCAGTACATGCATCTTGTCATGGAATTTTGTGAATTGGGAGACCTGTCGCTGTTCATCAAGTCGCGGAATACCTTGGCGAACCACGAAGCGACCTCGGACATGATAAGGAAATACCCAAACCCTGCAGTTGGTGGACTGAACGAAGTCATTGTACGCCACTTCTTGAAGCAGATGGCGAGTGCTTTGGAATTCATACGTTCGAAGAACTACATGCACCGAGACATCAAGCCACAAAATTTACTTCTCGTGCCCTCACCGCTTTGGTATATTGCACACAAGCCAGCGACGATGCCGCTGCAGGTTGACGCAAACTCTCTTATTCCTGCCGCTGGCATCGAGTCACTCCCGATGCTGAAAGTTGCGGACTTTGGCTTCGCTCGAGTGCTGACTCAGACATCACTCGCGGAAACCCTATGTGGCTCGCCACTCTACATGGCTCCCGAAATTCTACGCTACGAAAAATATGATGCAAAGGCGGACCTCTGGTCTGTGGGAACCGTCTTACATGAGCTTGTCGTTGGCAAGCCACCGTTCAGAGCAACGAACCATGTGGAATTGCTCCGAAAGATCGAGAGTCAGAAGGACGAAATCCCGTTTCCGAGGGGTGCGGTGATTGCTAGAGAGATGAAGACGCTGATACGCGCATTGTTGAAGAAGTCGCCAGTTGAGAGGATCTCGTTTGAGGACTTCTTCGCCGATCCTGTGATACGCGACGCCATTCCTGGCCTTGTAGGCGAAGACCGGCTGTCTGATTCACTTCCTGAAACCGCGAGCATGAGCAAGCGCGAGCAAAAAGCCCCAGCAATCACCCCAGGCTCCTCACGAGATGCCGAACGGCAGGCGCAGGAGATAGCTAAAGGCCAAGCATTGAAGGAGCGACCGTCTGAAATCTCTTCATCGCCGCGGCCGCAAGCGCGTCTTATCCCAGCAGCGCAGATTTCGAGGACCCCACCGCGTCCGTCCCCACTAGAGGAGCGGAGGCATTCAAGTTCTCCACAACCAGGCGTCGAGGCGACGCCATCCTCACGACCAACACAACGGGAGCGAAGACCGATACTGACCAATCACGCGACTGCGCCTGCACGACCCTTACCGGCCCAGGATCGCTCGCCGACCGCTGCGGCGGCAGCAATCGAGAGACGCAACAGCCGACATGCACCATCTCCTAGTTCCTCTTATCTAAAGGAGCATCTCGATCGGGAACGTGCGCCGCCTCAGAGGCTGGACGAACGAGAGCGATCTCAAAGGGAAGCAAGGGAGAAGGCGGCACAAGATATAGCGATGGAGAGGGAGTATGTCCTGATTGAAAAACGAGCCGTTGAAGTTAATGCGCTGGCCGACGAACTCGCAAACAGCCCACAGTTACACGCCGGCTTCAGAGCCAGCTCTACGCCACAGCATGGCACAATGATACGAAGGGCAACAACTGCTGGCACAAACCCACCTACCAGCACTCACTCACAATCTCGTGCTATACAGATTGCCCCTGGCAAACCTCGCCCTGATCCTCTACATCAACGGACGGGTTCATACGAGCGAAGGTACGGTCCAAGCCCGAGCTCAGCAACATCAGCCATATCTAAAGCACTGAACATGGCAAACTTTCGCCTTTTCGGCATGTCACCACCTGCAGGCGCCCGGCTGTCTCCACCTCAAGGCTACGGAGCTTTTCCTACATATCCCACTGCCCAGGGTAGTATGCTAATCATTGGCGACGGCAATATGGTCGATACGAAGGATGAAGATCAGAAAGCAATCATTCACGCCGAGGAGCTTGCGCATCGCAGCGATGTCGTTTACGGATTCGCCGAAGTCAAGTACAAGCAGCTCTTACCCGCTCCACCCTCGAACGACAATGGCGTTGGAATCGGACAATCCGCCGAGGATGACGCCGAAAATGATCTGACAACGGACGCAATTGTTGCAATAGCTGAAGAAGCCTTAGTCCTCTACGTCAAGGCGCTTGCAATTTTAGCCAAAGCAATCGATCTGGCTGCAAGTTGGTGGGGTCATAAGAACCGAGGAGAAGTTATTGCAGATGCTCAGCGGGCTCAGTCCCCTCGCGGACCATTGGCTTCGGCAGGCACACGTATGAACAATGTGGTGCAATGGGTACGCGGTCGATTCAATGAGTGCGTTGAGAAGTCGGAATTCGTTGGCCGTAAACTCCTCGATGCGCAGAAGAACCTTCCCGAGGACCATCCTGGACATCCAAGCAACCACTCTGCGGATTCAGGATCAGCTACGAGCATTGGAACCTCCGCCGAGAACATTACCCTGACTTCTGGTGTCACTGCGGAGAAACTGATGTACGACCGGGCGGTTGAAATGAGCCGAGCTGCAGCCGTGAACGAGCTGGTAAATACTGATCTCGAAGGTTGCGAAATCAGCTATCGTACTGCCGTCCTGATGCTCGAGGCAGTTTTGGAGAGCGACGAGGATCTGCCGTCAAAGAAATCGAACACTCAGCGGAAGGCCAGCAAGGTGGAGGACGAGCTGATCAACGGGCTGGAGTCCGAGGATCGTGCAACGGTGCAAAAGAGTAGATTCACCGTTCCAGTGAATGTACACAGCAATGCTAATTCGTGACTAGTTGTTGACACTACGAAGGCACGCCTCAAAGCGCTTAGGCGCAAAATCGAGGCCCAAAAGGCTGCAAAGCGCAATTCACTTCCACCAGCGTCAGCTCGGTCCCCATCCGGTCGGAGCTCGCCATCAGCCACACCAACAGTCGCTTTTGACACTCCTCCCAGGTAAGTGACGGCCGGGCTGCAAAGTCGACCGGAGCATCATCGACAGGGCACACCAATAAGACTTTGTGAACATTACTTTCTCCTAGCGTTTGCGTTGCATTACTATACTTGGTTTCGGCGTTTAAAGCCAAGGAAAGCGTGTCGTCTTTATTGCTTCTCGCTACTTCACATGTGTCACTTTTGCATTCATGGTGGATAGGGGAGCTTCTGGTTTGCGGCGTACAGTTTTTGAGGTCTGCAAGATACCAGATGCACGATACCACGACTCTTGAGAACGCGGCGCTAGCATTTGGGCAAGGCATGATCTGGATGTAAGGATGCGCCATGCGCGACGGGATACGGGCCACGAGGCGTTTTTGACATTCTTTTATCGTGTTATGATCTCTCCTCGACATACGTAGTGTGGCTGGCGCGGGTGGCAGAGCTGATATTCCAATCCGTGTCTGCGACTATCTTCCACTGCGACGACCACAGATACGTGGAGGGTGCGAGACTTGAAACTGCAGTTAAGGGGTCTTGTTTGTACACAACACGCAAAGACTTTGAAAAAAATAGTATCCCCATCCAAACCTATACGGTTCATCTGCCACATGCAGTCCGTAGTACAGTGCTTACACGTGATGTTCCCCAAATATTGCGCAATCCAATCACGGGCCTTGAAGGTCTGGACAAGTTAATGGACAAAGCGCGACATCTGGTTCGACAACACAGAAAGCCCCCAAGGATATTGAGGCTAAGATATCTCAGATGCAGCTAATCTACCTTTGGGCCAACGTTGCTGCAAAGAAGATGTAGAGCGGAAGAGCCGCACCTTCCTACCCCTCGTAATCTTCGTCTTGTGCACGACAGCAGAAGCCATTGCAATGGGGTTGGGGATCCTGGAAGACAGGAAGCTCCGGCATGTGCCAGGTACTCACTCGCATGCGCTCGGAAGCACACAAAGCTCAGCTAATTCTCGGATCTCCAGGCACAGAAGTCGTCCACGAATCCGGCGGCCATTCACGGCATGATGGAGCACACAACGACCCAAACCTCAAGTACGATCGCAGCAAACGTATACCAATCATATTACACCCACAGCCTAGCGATGACCCCAACGATCCCCTCGTATGTCAAAACCTTCCGACTCCTTCTACGCCAGCAATCAAATAGGATTAACCATTCGCAGAACTGGCCTTTGTGGAAGCGCGACTTAATCCTCCTCCTCCTCTCCCTCCTCAGTATTATCGCCTCCACTCTCTCCCCGCTCCTCGCCGCCAACACCCTGATCCTCTCGTTGCTCTTCCGGCGCAAGTTCACCTCCATGGCGCTGCTCACGGGCTACCACCTCCTCGGCGTCGGCGTGGGAGGTTTCCTCTTTGTGCCATCGAGCCGCATATGGGGCAAGCGACATGCATTCCTGATTGGCAATGTTTTGATTGTAGTGAGCTGTATATGGGCGGGATGCACGGGAATAAACTACAAGAGTCTGCTGTGGGCGAGGGTGCTTCAGGGAGTAGGATTGGCCCCGTTTGAGGCGTTGGTTAATGCTGCGGTGGCGGATCTGTATTGTGTGCATCAGAGAGGGACGCGCATGGTAAGGCTTGCATAACGACAAAACCCCCTGCTCCAAATGGCTCGAAATTTACTAACGTCGCCTTTGCAGGCAGTGAGCAATTTCGCCGTTTTTGGTGGTGCATTCTTCACGCCCGTGGTAGTCGGAAAGATAACTGCCGAGATCGGATGGCAGTGGACTTTCTGGTTTGTGGCCATCTTCGCGGGCGTGCTACTTCCGTTTATGGTATTGTTCTGTCCGGAGATGGCGTATAAACGGGATGGTAATGAGTTCGGTCAAGGCAGAGATGGCCATGAGCTCGGAGAAGACATCACGAACAGCAGTCGCTTACGAGAGAAAGAGCTTGGGATCAATGCGAGCGCACCGGGCGAATCTAGCCAGCAGCTCCACGACACATCTTCATCTCCCTTACCCGCAAAGAAGACATTCTGGCAGAACGTAGCCCTGTTCGACGGCCGCAAATCTAACGAAAACTTCTTCAAACTTCTCCTCCGACCCTTTCCTCTCTTCGCACACCCAGGCATTTCTCCTCCGACCCTTTCCTCTCTTCGCTCACCCAGGCATTCTCTGGGCTTGCCTCATCCAGGGCACGCTTATCGGCTGGACAGTGCTGATCGGCATCATCCTCGCTGCAGTCATGCTCGGGCCCCCACTCTTCTTCACTGAGGTCGAGACCGGGTACATGTACACGGGCGCCTTTATCGGCGCGCTGCTTGGCTTTGCGCTCGCGGGACTCATGTCGGATAGCATACCGGCGTGGATGACAAAGAGGAATAGAGGGGTGTATGAGCCGGAGTTTAGAATGATACTCGTGATTCCCCAGCTGGTGTTTGGATGTGCGGGGCTTTATGGGTTTGGTATTACGAGTGCGAATACAACAAGGTATGGATGGTTTTGGCCAGACTTCTTCTTTGCGGTGGAGGTCATGGGGATGGTTTTGGGGGCAGTAGCGAGTGCGTTGTATATCGCTGATGCACACGGTGAGTCTGAAATCTTTCATGTTATGTGTATGGGGATACTGACATTTTCTAGCAAACATAGCCATTGAGGGCTTCACGTGTTTGTTGGTCTTCAAGAATATCTTCAGTTTCGGGCTTACCTGGAGTGGATACGATTGGATCGTTAGTTACGGCATTCGACCGCTGTTCATTGTAGTTGGTAGTGTCCAGGTTGCAATCTGCTGTCTGACGGTTTTCATGTGTAAGTTGCCCTTGTCTGCCTTGTCAGCCCTACACAAGCCAGTGCGCATTCTAGCAGTTGCGTGTGGCCCTTCCCGTCCTCCTTTGAATTCCTCACAAGACCCCTTTCAGATAGTGGGACTGTACTGATTCTGCCGTCCATCAGATATCTTTGGAAAGCGCAACAGGTCTTTCTTTGCAAGGCATGACATACTCAAGCTTTGTCACCTGTGGTAGCGTAACTAGACACATGCAGAAAGCGACTCTTCTAAACATTGTTTTGCCTACCACCACACAGAGTGTTGAATGCTCACCGGTCATTCCGATAACGTAGCAAAGAGCGCAACGGTGCTTGTTCTCATGATTCAACTGAAAGACTGTCATAGCTCGAAAGTATGCCGTGAGTGGGGTTTGATAAGGATGGCATGTTCTAAAAGTCGTCAGTCAACCAAGTATCGGATTAGACTTGTCCTCGATGTCGACTCAATCTTCAAGAGGTTGAATCGTTTCCCGTCTGGACGTTCGAGCACGGTACGCTAATGTAAATGCCGATAGGGAACTTCCAGGTGGGAGAAGACCTGTCAGTTCCATTTCGTTCTTTTGGGTGTGCGCAGCTCGACCATGATCAATAACATCCTAATTTGAATAATATCACACCAGCCTTCCAAGCACTTTCAGCAGCGCACACCGAATCAACAACACCTCCAGGCTCACAATGGTTGTTGATACTATGAACAGGCTGTCGTAATGCCGCTTGCCTGTCACAGCTCCACGGCACTAAACAGGTCACATTGACCAGCCGTGCTCGTAGGAGCAGTCCGTCCCGGCAATGACTACGCAAGGAACGGCGAGACCAGCCGGCCTGTAGGAGTCCCTTCTGCAGAGAACAAGACCGATGATTGACGACGGTAGTATATCTCCTTACTGTTTGTGACGAACATTTCTCCACCTTCACGGACATTAATATTCCGCGCGACCGGTCCGGCGAAGCGTTTCGGCGTTGGTAGAGAACTGTACAAGAATGTTGCTGAAGTGAGATCGGAAGTCGGCAATTTCTTGACGCGACTCCATGACCCTCTTGTCGACATAAATCATTCAGTGGATAGAGCTTGGTTCATAACTGGGGCAGTGCTCGACAGGTGTGATTATGTTTTTTGTTGGTGACGGCTTCTGTGGCCCAAAAGAGTCTCCGTATACAGCTCCATTCTTTCCTGTTCTTGGGATGTATGTAGTATGCGATTATTCTTAGAGGCTCGAAGAGATCGTCAGTCTCACGATGCTTCCCGCCCAGCCCGCCTCCACGTTTTGATGTTGCATAAGACCGGTGCCGCTAACGTCGTCTATTCTTATCTTCACAAATTGTTCCAAATTTGGACATTTAAATCCCCCAAATTAGGGTGTGTCTTTATCTGGGATGGGACGACAAGGGAGGTCTTTGTCCATACAGGGTCGGTTGGTTCTAGTGCTTACAGACTGCAGCAACGATTTTCTTGAAACACTCGCAATGAGTTGCGCTGCTGGTGGCGACTCTGTTCCCAGCGATGTCTGCGTCCTTGCTTACGGTGCGCTTGGGTGTGTATTTTGACCTCGAACCTCCAAAGCTTCCGGACTCGACCGAGACTGACTGCAGGGACTGAAAGCACAGGGCTAGCGGCCGCTAGAAGGGTCGGTCACTTATCGATTAGCACTTCTTATTCGCCGGATGGCGCGAAGGGTGCGAGCTTCGAGACATCCAATCGCAAGCCTGCACATGCATGTTCCTTCCCACTTTTCGAAGCTCGAGGGCGCGTACGAGGGTAGCTAACCGCCGGTGTCCTGCCCTCTCCCGCAGGATGCCCGGGACTGGCTTCGAGCAAGTTCGAAGAGACCTTCGGTTGTCTGAGGGGCGTCTTGCAAGGTCTGCAGGTTGATTTCAGACACTCGAGAGACCAACAGTGAGCTGTGTCCGTTCAATCTATACTTATACACAGCCTTCCTGCAGTATTGCTGCATGCCGAGAAATAGACCGTAAGCGAAGGACGACTCGAACACGGATAGGCCTGACACCTTCCCCCCAGCAAGAGACGTTGCGGGCGTCTAAATATTGACTGGCAATTAGTTGGATCTCCGTCTCCCTCAGTAGAGTCAGTACCACCTATCACGACAGGCCTGCCGCCTAGGCAAGGGAAAGTCCTGTTGGCGCCAGCACAAAGCTTCTGCTAAGTGCCCGCATATGCTTCAGTAGTCTCTCTCTCTCCGGTTCACTCCCGCTTCCATCCCGCTCCAACCTTCTTCTCCTCGACGCGCCCAATGCCTGTCTGATCTGTGCTTTGCAGCTCGAGGCGCTTGCCCAGACAAAACCCTCGCGTCTCCGCCTGTCATTCTCGCTTTCCTCTTCTCCAGCAGGCCTCTACTGTAATACTGTGCGTTCTTCCTTTCCCTTGGATTCACCCATTTCCTAGCTCGCGACGCTGTCAAAGCTGCGCTGGACAAGTGCTCGCTTGCGACCATATTTCTCCACCACCTGAGACCCGAATCATCCTGTCCCTAGGGCGCCTTGTCTAATCTCACGTCATCCGCTGCTTTCGCTATAACGGAATGGCCACCGATGACAAGAAAGTCCCTTCAATAACCGTTTCCACAAGACCTCGCAGAAGTTCTACGGAGTCATCCACCCTGTCTGTCAAAACGCCGCGCATTGCGCGGTTCGCCGAAGCGACCGCCGTCAACTCCCCTATTGAGCCGAAGAAAGTCGAGTACCCGACAAATCACTACAGACCCGAACCGCAGCCGGCAGACGTTGGCTTCGGCTACATGAACGGAACACACTCAGTCGAGATGGAGGAGACAGACCGAAGATATCTACCACCACCCACGCCTTCAACTCCACTACGGAGTCCTCTGAAGAGCGCAATGAAATCGCCAGGTGGTGTGCCGAGAGACTTTGGCAACATCCTGAGTCCCACGTTCAAGGAAGAGCAGATGGTGGAAAAGGCGGAAGAGGCCACAGACAAGGAACAAGCTCTGGACCTTGTATGTCGAAGAGCAAGATTCGGAGGAAAACTTCGCTAACCTTACCATAGAAATCGAAGGTTCGCGTGCGAGCTGCGAAGATGGTGCTACGAGGCGTCAATTTCAGCTGTTCGCTGATCGTCCTGTCCATGCTGGCTGCAACATTCTCCATTGTGAATGCAACAAAACACCTACCGCCTCGAAACGGAAGCAGTGCCTGGTCACCAAGCGGAATAGTATGGCCGCAGATTGTGCTGCTCGTCATCGCTTGCATCTCGCTTACTGCTTCCATCGCCGTCTTCTACGCTTACTTCCGTGGTGGCCACCGGCGAGCGGAGAAGGTAGCCGTCTACTACACCACCTTCGCTGTAGCATTCTTCGTTTTCAGTATCATAATGTGGGTGATTGGTGCCGTCGTCCTGCAGACGTCAAAGTCCAACAACGGCGGACAAGACATTTGGGGCTGGGCGTGCAAAGACAACAAGCGACGACAGCTTTTCCAGCAGGAAGTCGAGTATTCGCTTGTATGTCGCCTTCAAGTAAGTACAAACGCCATATGACAACGCAGACATTCGGCTAACGCAGAAAACTAGGACTGGACGCTAGTCTGCTGCATCATCGAGGTTGTCGTCGAGCTCTTCACAATCGCCATCTACGGCATCGTCTTCTACCGCTTCTACACCAAGAACCGTCTACGCAAGTCTATGGCCCGCCGTGACACCGCACGCTCCGATCTCTATCTCGCCCAACTCAAATCCCAATCTGCACCCAACACGCCCGGCTTCGGTCCTCTCTCCCCTCGCGACGGCGGCTGGCGAGCCCCGCCAGGCCACGCTCAGTACAAGGATCCCTATGCATCCGCTTCAGCAATGGAAGCTCAAGACGATGCCGAAGAAAGCGTTCAGTATGCGACCGCCAAACCGCAGCAGTTCGCTGCACCCAGGCCTTTTGCGCTGCAGGCGCCGCCTATCAAAGTGCATTCAGCGACACCTCGAGCTGCGCAAGACGGCTTTGAATCTGTCCCTAGCAGAGATGACACACCGAGTCCACCTGTGCAACCGCAGAGCCCAGGCGCGCAGGAAAGGTTCAACGACCACGTGCCTGCGGCGCCTGGAGAGCAGGAGTATGCCGCAGTGCCGATTCCGGGGTCTTACGCAAGCCCACTAGGCTCGCCAGGATTTCAGCAGCAGCAACATCAGGGATTCGATTTTGGGCAGCAGCGGTAGAGCATGAGCGGTCTGGGCGAAACATTTTCCGGTGTGCCTTATATGTATGCTGATATGATGGCTGATGATGAGACTGAACTTTTGTGTCTCGGGAAGTTTTCTTACACTCGTTGATTGTCTCATAACATTCTTAGCGGTTTGATACCTGGATGCACTGGTGGCGTTGTATGTTCATAAGCTCATTATGATGGGTTGGGTATCAAATCTCAGCCCAGCAGATACCACAGCTTCAACCACAATCATTGCATACTCTGCTTTCTTACAATGTGATTGTGGACGAAATAGTACTGCAAGAACAGCAGTATCTATCAACGGGCATGCTCCTGTTGAACACAGTCACGAGAATGGAGGCTGACTAAGTATGCATTCATAGCATCAATCGACTGAGCAACGGCCACTGGTTCTCCAACTCCAACAACGCGTCGCCCATGGGAAACATGTCTGGCCAGCAGCATGAAGAGACCAATGGCTCCTCGCAGGGTCAGGAGGCCGATTTCGCCCAGGTACGCCATTGCTCATCACTCCATCTGTTCGACGGGGGGTTCCTTTCACCGAAAAAAATAAAAAAGAAACACGCCAGCTAAAGAAACTCGCGCAGACGCTGAAGGAGCTCAACAGAGGCGAGCGCACGGCCATGGCGCTCGAGAGCCATCTGGACTCGGTCGAGAGGAAGATCGATGAGCTGCTGAAGCAGGCCGAAGCGGACCAGAAGGCCCGGGATGAGAAGCGGAAGGTCGCTGCTGAGGAGAGCAAGGGGAGCACACACGGCTGAAGCATGAAGCATGAAGCATGAAGAGCGGGCTACTCGCATCAGTGCCAAGATCCGTGATTTAGGGAGCATACTGTAAGTTTGTACAGACGGTGATGCTGCGCTCGGGCGTGAGCGAGCAGATGTCGCAACGCCAGAACGACGTATGGCAAGACCAGCCTGGCAGATAGGACGCAGGAGCTTCTAGGGTATCATACAGACGATATGCCGCCGGCTTGC
>Ga0181459_100099_pt1 | contig 11948 bp, 7 predicted proteins | sample InSIn2SAF170_FD_119060 | JGI IMG/M metagenome (GOLD analysis project Ga0181459, IMG submission 119060) | Clean room microbial communities from NASA Spacecraft Assembly Facility at Jet Propulsion Laboratory, Pasadena, California, USA -... ...
TTAGTATCACTATTAACCACAGATGTACTTCAAACCAACCAATTTGGGTGAAAAATACTGATGAAATTGATGAAATTATTAAATGTGACACAATCATCTACTTCACATCAACATTTGAAACCTTATTAGCGAAGTCATATTCATCCAACTACAAGAATATCATGAATAAATAAAATGTTCCTCACAACATCATCACTATTTTAGGAAAATGTCTTATCCAAAAGGATAAAATAAAATGCTCACACTAACATCTATGTAAGCCCTACGATTTAATTAAGGGGTTTTCATGTTCGATGAAAAGAGAATTTTAACAATGATTATGACCTAATAATGATCAATAGCCATAAATAATCCATAATTCCAGAAAATGTAGTAAATGAGGGTATATAAATTAAATTCTATGTATGAGAATATATCATTCAATGCAATACATATCTGAAATTGGTATCGATATTTTGGTTAACCTCATCATAACCTGAGTAGATGTTGAAGAATTTTTTTCATAGGTTGTATGAAATGAGGAGATTTGACATGCCCTCCTAGTCAATTCTCTATTGTCTTTGCAACCTTCTCCATAATATTATTTTGATTCATTTTCACTGTGTGATTGGATCATGTGACCTATATATTCATTTTATAAGTTTTTTGCACCCTTGGACGAGTTAATCCTCTAATAAATGAATGATTTGATGCCATAATTCACTTATAACTAAATATTAAGGGGAAGCATTTCCTTGAGTGGATTAATTATTTCATTAAAAGTATTTATGTATAAAATATTTATATTTGAATTTGGTGAAGCTTTCTTTAACTAGGTTAGAGCTGTAGTTTCATTATAAGTTTGGTAGGAAGGATGTGTTGTTTAATTGAAAGAGGTGGTTCTTAGTCCCTCAATGGTTAATAGTGATACTAAATCTTGGATGGGATTGTCTTTTTGAGGAGAAGTGATGGTTCAAATGGATTTTTCATCCTGTTAAAGGTATTAACAAATGAGAAGAATGCATTCAAAGTTGGGGACTATAAAACGAAAGTCTTAGTTTTGAATTGAGGCATGGCATGCTAAACTTTAAATTAGTGTGCCCTTTTAGAACTTGGATTGGCTTCCGATTTTGAGGAGGACCATTTGGTTCAAGTGGATGTGTCATCATGATAAAGGTATTAATAAATAAAAAAAGCATGTTCAATGTTGGAGAAAGCCCTTTAAGGAAGCCCAAGGTACATCCACATTAGAAGCATAATAGGGGTGTGTGAAATGTAGCATTTGTTATATATAATTTTAGTTTTTGTGAGTTAGCGATATTTTTGTTCGTATGTTAAATTAGTCATCTACATTAGTAATTTTTAGTTGTATTACTTTTTAGTTAGTCTTATATTTTAACCTTAGACTAAATTAGTTGTTTAAGTTAGTCATTTTTAGTTAGTTCACTTAAAATTGTTGAGTTTTGGTAGTATTTCACCTGTAAAATATGCAATGAATAAATATTTTAGTCACCTAATCACTAATTTCTCATTTTCTACTACATGGAATAAGGGTTATCTAACTTGGAATAAGTGTCACATGACCTTGGTCTTATTTTTATTTACATGGTAAGTTAAACTTGGGTTATTACAACTTTGGATAGCTTTAGTCTATGATTACTTTAGGATTTTTAAAATGTTATATTTTATTATTATAGATTTCTACAAGAATCAAGTTAAATAAAACTAAGAGATTGAGTGAGGTTGCATGAAGCTTTTTTCCTAATGACTCTTTTTCTTACACCTACTACACATATCAACTACATTTAATAATGTGGTTGTGCTAGTATATATTATAATATAACAACTTCTATATTATATTAAAGTTAGTATAATATTAATAAAAAATAATAAATTTAAGATTATTAACATTAAAATATATTAATATTAAGTCTTGATATTAATATTAAATTTCATAATTTAATTTAATAATAATATTAAATTTAATAAGGTTTCTACATAACATGATAACAAAAAATATAATATATTTTGAAATTATAATGTCTTCATTTTTTTGTGGAAGGTAAACTTATGATCCATTCAAATTCAAGATATATGATCAGGTATATTTAAGCAAGGACAAAGGTACTTAGACATTACCCCCATAGTGGGTTGTATAATGTGCATGTCAATGCAATAACATAAAAAAAATTGTTATGTTGTTCACAACCTAGATCCAATTCAATTTTCATTTCTAATAAAATAATATCATATCAACTTCGTTAAATTATTATTCGATTAAATTTTACTTATTTATTGATTCTAAAATCTAAATTATGTGATATATAATTTTTTCTATAGAGGATCAATCTAGCTACATAGCTTGATCAAGCCATATAGTTGGATGGAGCCAGAGGTTAACTAGGTAAATGATTGGATTGGACCTCATTCAAACTATTTCAACATAAAACTGAAGCACTTGATCAAGTATTTTAAGTGCTTGATTGATCTTGTAAGCTCCTAGAATCCATAATTTCAGCACCCCTTATACAGTTTTTTTGCACCCCCATTTTCTAAGGTAGAAGACTTAGGGAAAAAATTGTCCTAGGGTGGGAGAGTTGATCATGTTGGATTCATGATGGAATACTCAATGGAATGGAATATGAGAATGTTATTTTCCAATTCATATGATATTTTTCATCTAATTTCTTGTATGCTTGGAATTGTTTTGGATAGTTTTAAGGAGGTTGAATAAAAAATCATTAACATAAAATATACACAATTGTTGTTTATAAATCCTCTTAAAATGAGTACTCTTAGTTTTTTAATTTATTTAAATAATTGAAAAGAAATATTACATTAACACATATGTGTGCAAAATGCAATTGATATATTACATGGTCAACTTCGAAAAATAATAAAAAATATAATTTTGCATAAAAAATATTTTTCGATATGAAAAAGTTTTTTTTCTTTGTGTGGATCATGCTTATATATATATATATATATATTACACATTTTAGATTGGGTTATGTTATATGAACACATAAATACATCTTAAGATGTGTGAGAAATTGCGAGGAAGAGAATTTCATTTAATGGAAAGTTGACATATTATAAGACACTAATTTTTTTTCAAAATATATCATTAGGACAACATCATAATTCTCCACAAATTGTATTTTTACTCTGAATCAAAATTCACAATTCTTATATGAATGTTGAGAGCTTCAATCCAATAAAAGAGTAAAATTTTAAAATTTCATCACAATATTTGGCCAAAAATTGAAACCCATCTTCATGCATTCACCCTATAAATCATACTTTAAATATCCTCATGACATACCTTAGAAATAATATTGGGATATTTGGATAAGATGGGGTTATAATGAAAAGGATAAACTACACACAAAATCAAGATATGAGGAAGAAATAGATAAGGAGTCGACGAAAGGACACGAAAAATGTCAACTGAGCTCAAGTGACCTAAATAATTCATACTCCCTATTTAGAATGGAAGAAAAGGTTTATCTTAAGCCACAACTAGGTAATATCAATGCTCTAAATCTAAATCACAAGTTGCAATAACTACAAGTATATTTTAGTTGCCATCACATAGATGAATAATAATAAAATTTTATTTGTGTGGCTAAATTTATAGGTCCATGCCCTGACGTGGTGTGAAATCCACACAAAGACCTCGAGGTTAGATCGAGCGACTCTAGTGAATAAGTTCGAATAGTTTTCAACCCTCATGAATTTATAGTTTTACTCTATTGGATATGTAGAGGAGGAGTGGATCAAGTGGAACTACTTCAAGAAAATGAAGGGGAAAAGCATCTTGGAGTAGACCACAAAATATAGAAAGATAGCCATAATGTTGGATGTCTCCCAAAAGAATGTAGATGCAATTCTGAAGTATTTCAAGGGCATACATAACCATATATAGAATCAAGTGGTGTTGTTTAATGATATATCAGTTGAAAAGGCTTATGTACATGCATAGTACCTGGAGAATATATAACTGAAGAAAGGGAAACTAAGTGGATCAAGGAAGATGAAAAACAAGATGATTCTAAAGAGGAAAAGAAGAATGAAAAGGGGGGATGAATAAAATGATAGTAGGCACAACACATCATTCCGAATATTCCACTAACGACTACAACAGTTATGACCATACAAAGGAGAAGTCTTGGAAGTTAAATCTAGAGCTTAACCGAAATAATAAAAGGAAACACAATAAAAGGAAGAATCTCATGGCCATTTATTTGAGTAACCAAGTTGAAAGTAACTTGGATGTGGATGATAATGTTGTCTATACATTAGTGTAAGAAGGCAATGAACCTTTGTAGCCTTCAGGAACAACAAGAGAAGGAAATGACCAATCTATTCCTTATAAATGTATAGGTCAATATGACAAAGATTGATTCTCTATTTGACTCAAGATCAGAGATGAATCTCATTACAATAGAGCTGGTCAAGAAGTTATTATTAGAAGTTGATGATCATCCAATCCCATATCCATTGAAATGGGTAAGTAATGATGCAAAGTTGATGGTAACTAAATAGTGCAAAATAAAATTTCCCATTAGTGCTAATTTTATTGATGAAGTATAATTACATGTGGATACCCTTAATCTACAAAGAGTCATGATGGGGAGTCTCTACATGTACATGTGACATGAAATATTTATGCACAAAGCCAACGAATATCAGCTCTTCAAGCATGGAAAGTTTTTCACCATTAATGCACATAAATGCAAGTCAAAAAAATTCACTTGTAAGTGCCAAGTAAGCCAATAAATTGATTAGTTCTAGCAATAGTATGTTTTATTATTTTTAAGATAAAAGTAGTATGTAGAAGATTTAATAAGAGGAAAGGAATCCCTCAAGATATGTACTAACAAATGGAAACAAGAACTAGAAGAGTTACTAAAATAATTCAAGGATGTGTTCAAGGAGCCTAAATCGTTACCCCCAAAGGAGGAAGTAAAATATGACACCCAACTATTTATAGACTCCCTATTGCCAAACATTGGTTTGTTTATGAAGTTTTTTATGGAATAAAATGAAGTGAAGAAACAACTACAACAAATATTGTAACATGGTGTCATTTGACCAAGTACATCACCATGTGGGACACCCATCATAATTATGTCAAAGAAGCATGGGACTTGGAAGATGTGTATGTTATTGGGAATTGAACAAGATCAAACTCAATAATAGGTATACCATACCCAAGATATATGATATACTGGACCATTTGCAGCAAGAAAAATACTTCACCACACTATAATTAAAGTTTAGATATCACCCGATTACACTCATAGGAGAAGATACCTAGAATATTGCATTCAAAACTAGGAAAGATTTGTATGAGTAGTGAGTCAAGAGATTTGGGCTATGCAATTGAATGACTATGTCTATGGTATTAGTGAATGATGTACTATTCCTTTTTATATATTCATTTTTCATCATCTATTTCGATGATATGTTGGTATACAATGCTACTTGGGAGGAGTACATCTCATATTTGAAACAAGTGTTAGAGACATTAAAGAAGCATCGACTACTATTAAATAGGGAAAAGTGTGAGTTTTTAAAAGAGTCTTTGGTGTATATGGGGTATGTGCAAGGTAGAAGAGAGTTGAATATAGATCCTACATAGAACTTTGAAATTAATAGCCTCATTTTTAGCAATAGAAGCACCACTGCATGCCATGATAGCAACTGACAAGAGTTTCCATTGGGAAAAGGTTCAACAGAGGACCTTTTTCGAAGTAAAGAAGAATATTAGTCAAGAACCATCTATGGAATCACCAAACTTGTAATGACCCTTTGAAGTGGATATAAATGTGAGTGGGTATGTTATGGGAGTGGTCCTGGTGCAAAGAGGAAGGACTATATGCTAAAATTTTGAAGTATTTCATGGGGATGTTCTTAACTAACCTACCTATGAAAAGGAGATCTATGCTCCGAGTGTAAGATATGAAGAATCAGAAGAACTATCTAATTGTAAAGGAAATAGCAATCGAGAGAGATCACTAGCCACTATAGCACTTGTCGACCAAGAGTAAGCTATAAAGTACCAGGAATTACAAGTGGATGGATTTTTTTACAAAATTTTCATTTAATTATCAAGTACAAAAATGGTAACGTAAAAATTTTCTATACATGCTTTAAAAGCCATTCACCTCAAAGATCACATCTTTGGCAACTCTGATGCACATGGAGCAATTAAGGCATGATGTATATAGAGAGGCATATTTACAGGATGAGGCCTTTGGGGAGGTGTTTCACCAATGCATATTCAGAGGATGAGGACTTCAAGGAGATGTTTCATAAGTTTCATATTGTAGGTTTTAACCCCGTACAAAAATTACCCACATACAAATTCTAAAACATAGAAAATAAACAATGTGAGAGCATAACACATAAAACACATATACAGAGAGATTTTCCCCTGGATCGAAAAACTGGGATTACTAGCTTGATTTTTCATTATGTTCCTTTCAATGTTACAATACATATTTATACATGTTGAAGCATCCAATACCATGGACTGCAAACCATTGCGTCGAAAACCATATATCGAAAACCATTGTGTCTAAAACCATGTGCGAAAATCATGCACAAAACCATAGGTAGGTCTGCCCAACCTAACATAGGGTCAAAAACCAAAATTTTCCAGGGTGTTGTCATGGACCCCATAGAGTGGGGTTACCTGCACCCCTTAAACACCCCTATGACTCCCCCTACTATGCAATCGACACAATGAAGGTGGGGTTCCGCCCCCCCTCCTAACCCCTCAGTTAACTACGTGGACTAGTGGTGGAAAAAATATAACTCAACCCAACATTCTCCCACTTATTGTTTTCTTTCCATCGGGGGGCACAAGAGAGATTATTTTTTTATCTAGCCCTACAATGCCCATTGTTTCTCTACACCAAGAGAAATTCTTAGAGCTCACATATTTTGTCAATGCATCCACAGTATTCTTCAAAGTGTCCACCTTTACCAGCAACATCTTTTTGTCTTCTATCATATCCCTCACAAAGTGATACTAAACATCAATGTGCTTTATCCTTGAATGGTAAGCATGGTTCTTTGCCAATAAAATTGCACTTTGTTTGTCGCAGTTTATCCTTATAGCTCCCTGTACTAACCCCATACTTGAACACAATATCTGCAACCAAACTGCTTCCTTGTTCACATGAGTGGCTGCCATGTATTATGCCTCTATAGTTGATAGTACCACTATAGATTATTTCTTAATCATCCAACTGACTGCACCTCCAAATAGGTTAAACACATACCGACTTGTAGGTCTTCTCTGATCTAGATCTCCAGCCTAGTTTGCATCAACAAAGCCACGCATATCCAAAACTCTGTCCAATCCTGGTCTTCCTTGGTAGCACAAACCATAATCACTAGTGCCATGCAAATACCTAAAAATCCGCTTCACTCTTGTCCAATGCTCCTTCCCTGGTTTTGATATAAACCTCCTCAATACTCGCACTGCATGTGAAATGTCTGGCCTAGTACATACCATGGCATACATCAAGCTACTGACTACACTTTCATATGGAAAATGGGACATATCCTCTTCCTCTTCTTGTGTCTTGGGACACTGTTCAAAAAATAAATTTACACGTACAAGAATAGGAACCTTCACGAGTTTACTATCCTGGACATTAAACCTATACAATATTCTCTCGACATACTTCCTCTGGTTTAACTAGAGCTTCCTCTTTGCCCATTCTCTTTTAATTTCCATGCCCGAAATATAGTTTGTAGCACAAAGATCTTTCATGTCGAATTTGGAGGACAATTGGGTCTTCAAATCCTAGCTACTTTCTTTGTCATTTCCAACCAGCAAGATATCATCCACATAAAAGACCAGATAAATAACACAGTCACCAATCAATTTAAAATGAAAAGAGTGATCTACTTTGCTTGAGGTGAAGGCAAGTCCCTGTATAAATATATCAAATTTCTGATACCGCATTCTTGGTGATTGTTTTAACCCATACATAGAACTTTGAAATTAATAGCCTCATTTTTAGCAATAGAAGCACCACAACACATCATTCCGAATATTCCACTAACGACTACAACAGTTATGACCATACAAAGGAGAAGTCTTGGAAGTTAAATCTAGAGCTTAACCGAAATAATAAAAGGAAACACAATAAAAGGAAGAATCTCATGGCCATTTATTTGAGTAACCAAGTTGAAAGTAACTTGGATGTGGATGATAATGTTGTCTATACATTAGTGTAAGAAGGCAATGAACCTTTGTAGCCTTCAGGAACAACAAGAGAAGGAAATGACCAATCTATTCCTTATAAATGTATAGGTCAATATGACAAAGATTGATTCTCTATTTGACTCAAGATCAGAGATGAATCTCATTACAATAGAGCTGGTCAAGAAGTTATTATTAGAAGTTGATGATCATCCAATCCCATATCCATTGAAATGGGTAAGTAATGATGCAAAGTTGATGGTAACTAAATAGTGCAAAATAAAATTTCCCATTAGTGCTAATTTTATTGATGAAGTATAATTACATGTGGATACCCTTAATCTACAAAGAGTCATGATGGGGAGTCTCTACATGTACATGTGACATGAAATATTTATGCACAAAGCCAACGAATATCAGCTCTTCAAGCATGGAAAGTTTTTCACCATTAATGCACATAAATGCAAGTCAAAAAAATTCACTTGTAAGTGCCAAGTAAGCCAATAAATTGATTAGTTCTAGCAATAGTATGTTTTATTATTTTTAAGATAAAAGTAGTATGTAGAAGATTTAATAAGAGGAAAGGAATCCCTCAAGATATGTACTAACAAATGGAAACAAGAACTAGAAGAGTTACTAAAATAATTCAAGGATGTGTTCAAGGAGCCTAAATCGTTACCCCCAAAGGAGGAAGTAAAATATGACACCCAACTATTTATAGACTCCCTATTGCCAAACATTGGTTTGTTTATGAAGTTTTTTATGGAATAAAATGAAGTGAAGAAACAACTACAACAAATATTGTAACATGGTGTCATTTGACCAAGTACATCACCATGTGGGACACCCATCATAATTATGTCAAAGAAGCATGGGACTTGGAAGATGTGTATGTTATTGGGAATTGAACAAGATCAAACTCAATAATAGGTATACCATACCCAAGATATATGATATACTGGACCATTTGCAGCAAGAAAAATACTTCACCACACTATAATTAAAGTTTAGATATCACCCGATTACACTCATAGGAGAAGATACCTAGAATATTGCATTCAAAACTAGGAAAGATTTGTATGAGTAGTGAGTCAAGAGATTTGGGCTATGCAATTGAATGACTATGTCTATGGTATTAGTGAATGATGTACTATTCCTTTTTATATATTCATTTTTCATCATCTATTTCGATGATATGTTGGTATACAATGCTACTTGGGAGGAGTACATCTCATATTTGAAACAAGTGTTAGAGACATTAAAGAAGCATCGACTACTATTAAATAGGGAAAAGTGTGAGTTTTTAAAAGAGTCTTTGGTGTATATGGGGTATGTGCAAGGTAGAAGAGAGTTGAATATAGATCCTACATAGAACTTTGAAATTAATAGCCTCATTTTTAGCAATAGAAGCACCACTGCATGCCATGATAGCAACTGACAAGAGTTTCCATTGGGAAAAGGTTCAACAGAGGACCTTTTTCGAAGTAAAGAAGAATATTAGTCAAGAACCATCTATGGAATCACCAAACTTGTAATGACCCTTTGAAGTGGATATAAATGTGAGTGGGTATGTTATGGGAGTGGTCCTGGTGCAAAGAGGAAGGACTATATGCTAAAATTTTGAAGTATTTCATGGGGATGTTCTTAACTAACCTACCTATGAAAAGGAGATCTATGCTCCGAGTGTAAGATATGAAGAATCAGAAGAACTATCTAATTGTAAAGGAAATAGCAATCGAGAGAGATCACTAGCCACTATAGCACTTGTCGACCAAGAGTAAGCTATAAAGTACCAGGAATTACAAGTGGATGGATTTTTTTACAAAATTTTCATTTAATTATCAAGTACAAAAATGGTAACGTAAAAATTTTCTATACATGCTTTAAAAGCCATTCACCTCAAAGATCACATCTTTGGCAACTCTGATGCACATGGAGCAATTAAGGCATGATGTATATAGAGAGGCATATTTACAGGATGAGGCCTTTGGGGAGGTGTTTCACCAATGCATATTCAGAGGATGAGGACTTCAAGGAGATGTTTCATAAGTTTCATATTGTAGGTTTTAACCCCGTACAAAAATTACCCACATACAAATTCTAAAACATAGAAAATAAACAATGTGAGAGCATAACACATAAAACACATATACAGAGAGATTTTCCCCTGGATCGAAAAACTGGGATTACTAGCTTGATTTTTCATTATGTTCCTTTCAATGTTACAATACATATTTATACATGTTGAAGCATCCAATACCATGGACTGCAAACCATTGCGTCGAAAACCATATATCGAAAACCATTGTGTCTAAAACCATGTGCGAAAATCATGCACAAAACCATAGGTAGGTCTGCCCAACCTAACATAGGGTCAAAAACCAAAATTTTCCAGGGTGTTGTCATGGACCCCATAGAGTGGGGTTACCTGCACCCCTTAAACACCCCTATGACTCCCCCTACTATGCAATCGACACAATGAAGGTGGGGTTCCGCCCCCCCTCCTAACCCCTCAGTTAACTACGTGGACTAGTGGTGGAAAAAATATAACTCAACCCAACATTCTCCCACTTATTGTTTTCTTTCCATCGGGGGGCACAAGAGAGATTATTTTTTTATCTAGCCCTACAATGCCCATTGTTTCTCTACACCAAGAGAAATTCTTAGAGCTCACATATTTTGTCAATGCATCCACAGTATTCTTCAAAGTGTCCACCTTTACCAGCAACATCTTTTTGTCTTCTATCATATCCCTCACAAAGTGATACTAAACATCAATGTGCTTTATCCTTGAATGGTAAGCATGGTTCTTTGCCAATAAAATTGCACTTTGTTTGTCGCAGTTTATCCTTATAGCTCCCTGTACTAACCCCATACTTGAACACAATATCTGCAACCAAACTGCTTCCTTGTTCACATGAGTGGCTGCCATGTATTATGCCTCTATAGTTGATAGTACCACTATAGATTATTTCTTAATCATCCAACTGACTGCACCTCCAAATAGGTTAAACACATACCGACTTGTAGGTCTTCTCTGATCTAGATCTCCAGCCTAGTTTGCATCAACAAAGCCACGCATATCCAAAACTCTGTCCAATCCTGGTCTTCCTTGGTAGCACAAACCATAATCACTAGTGCCATGCAAATACCTAAAAATCCGCTTCACTCTTGTCCAATGCTCCTTCCCTGGTTTTGATATAAACCTCCTCAATACTCGCACTGCATGTGAAATGTCTGGCCTAGTACATACCATGGCATACATCAAGCTACTGACTACACTTTCATATGGAAAATGGGACATATCCTCTTCCTCTTCTTGTGTCTTGGGACACTGTTCAAAAAATAAATTTACACGTACAAGAATAGGAACCTTCACGAGTTTACTATCCTGGACATTAAACCTATACAATATTCTCTCGACATACTTCCTCTGGTTTAACTAGAGCTTCCTCTTTGCCCATTCTCTTTTAATTTCCATGCCCGAAATATAGTTTGTAGCACAAAGATCTTTCATGTCGAATTTGGAGGACAATTGGGTCTTCAAATCCTAGCTACTTTCTTTGTCATTTCCAACCAGCAAGATATCATCCACATAAAAGACCAGATAAATAACACAGTCACCAATCAATTTAAAATGAAAAGAGTGATCTACTTTGCTTGAGGTGAAGGCAAGTCCCTGTATAAATATATCAAATTTCTGATACCGCATTCTTGGTGATTGTTTTAACCCATACATAGA
>Ga0181459_100235_pt1 | contig 11918 bp, 15 predicted proteins | sample InSIn2SAF170_FD_119060 | JGI IMG/M metagenome (GOLD analysis project Ga0181459, IMG submission 119060) | Clean room microbial communities from NASA Spacecraft Assembly Facility at Jet Propulsion Laboratory, Pasadena, California, USA -... ...
TACCAAGCCAAATACCTTGTAAGTTAATGAGCTCACCGAGTACCCATGCTACAGAAGAGAGGTTATGTGTGCTACGACAAGCACCATCAAGAAAACCAATGTAATGACCTGATGACATCTGGAAACTGAGTGGAACACAAGGTAAGAAAAAAAGAATATATCCACAAAGAAAACAAACACACCAAAAAATCAAAATGCACAATAATGAATTAACATACTGATGTACAAAAGTTATCGTACGAATCTCACACATAATACATTTTGAGATACATCCCATTATGGGGCTGTGACAATGCATTTCCCTCATAATCACATAGCTCATACACAACTTTCTGTAGGACACACTTGAAAATGTAGGGCCCATGCGACATGGGTTTGAAATTGTCTACCCTCAACTTATCGTTGGCTTGATTGTAAAAAAGGACCAAGTTGCCTTCAGAAAAGGTGTGAGGATAAAAGTTTTGGTCAAAATGAGCTTTGACCCATTTTTTTTGGGCTTCGATGACCATCGTAGCGATGAGACAAGTCTCATCGAGTCTCTCAAGATATAGTAGCTTCTCCTCTTTAGGAAAGGTATCTGGGAGAAGTTCGATAGCTAGCTTAAGTGAAGGGATTTCACATCCAATTAGAAGAGTTTCCTCTAAACCATATACCAGATGGAATGGAGTAAATCCAATGGTTGTCTTAGCTAAGGTTTGGTAAGCTGAAAGAGCTAAGAATAACATTAAATATCAATCTTTTATGTGCTTCCCAATGGTATGGTGAAGCATAGTAATCAAAACCTTATTGACTTCTTCAACTAGGCCATTGGCTTGTGGATAATATGGAGTTGAGCTATCATGTGGGAGGCCCAATTGAGCAATTAGCTCCTCCATCATGTGCTAACTAAAATGTGATCCATGGTTAATCACGATAGTGTGAGGGACAAAAAAATGTGCTATAATGTGGTTAAAAAGGAACCACACAAAAGTAATACTGTCAGCATTCTATGTAGGCATCGCCTCGACCCATTTTGTAAAATAGTCGACAATGACAATGATATAACCATGCCCCTCTGTCGAGCGAGGTTACATGTCATGAAATCAATGACCCATTTGGAAAATGGGCCACTAATAATTATTGGTTGTAGGGGTGTGGGTGAGGCACGCTGCTTACAGTTGAAAATCTGGCATTCACGGCATTTTCAGACAACTAGAATACAATCTTTAAATATATAAGGCCAAAAATAACCAGAGTGAAGGATCTTCTGAGTAGTGGCATATCCAAATATATGACCACCACAGGCACTAGAGTGGCAATAATTTAAGACCCACTCACCCTCTTTAAGTGTGAGACATCTGTTAAGGAAAAAGTCCACACGGACCTGATACAATGTTTTATCAATGATCCGATAAGGTTGGGACTTACACCGGATGCAACATTGGTTAGATCGGGACAACTCAAATTGGAAAGTATAGGTTTGTAGATAAACAATAATGTCTCCATATGAGAGGTCAAGAATACTGATAAGAAACAGAGTTTCATCGGGTATCTACTAAGGAAAATAAGTTGGGGTGCTTGCAGATGGAAGAGAACATATTAACTCAGCAAAGATGAGCGATTTCTTTGATTTGGCAATAGTAAATTCTAAATCAAAATCCTGCAAGATGATGATCCATTTGGAGTACTGCACCCCAACAACTGACGAGTCAGTATATATGTCATGGGTTGCAATTAGAAATCATGGTAGTTTTCTATGAAATAACATAGTGTCGAAACCTTTGGACAGCATGAACCACCACCAAAGAAAATTTCTTGACATGAGCATAGTGGGACTCAGTATCAAGAAGATTCTAGCTTATATAATCAACTACATGCTCGTTGCCATCATTGTCATCCTGAACTAACACCATAGCAATGGTGTTATCAGTTACAACCAAATACATGAAACAATCGTAGCGGTAATTGAGGGGATGCAACAAAGGAGCACTAATTAGGGCTTTCTGCTAGAAATAATACTGAGAGGGGGTGAATTAGTATTAGCCAAATCAATAACATTTTCTTTTCATACATAGATTTATACACGCTACTTCAATGAAGGTTCTTGACAAAATTTACCTCTTCTTCTTCTTCTGAATGTGTCCTAATTCATTATTCTCTTCCTTTTCTTTTCCCTTTGCTGATGCTTTAAAAGCGGCTTCTCTCATATTTGATGGACCTCCTTTTCTCATTTCAAAGGCAGTTAGGATTCCATGGAGTTGAGTCACAATAATAGTTTTTAGATCCTGTTTTTCTTCTATAACAAACACTTTTGATTCAAATTTAGAAGACAAAGATCTCAATATTTTCTCAACTAAAGTGGATTCCGTTATTTCTTCACCTAGATTTGTCATATTATTTACAATCCCATCAACTAGCAAGAAATAACTAGAAATTCTTTCATCACTATGCATCTTGAGAGTTTCATACTAGATTCTGAGAGTTTCTAGTTTAGCATGTTTTACCTGGGAGTCACCTTCGTAGCTCTGAATGATTTTGTCCCATATTTCTTTGGCTTTGTTGAGCTGCATGACTTTGATGAATTTTGATTTGGACGGACTTCCCAATAAGGCATTGACAACTTTGGCATTGATTTCATATGTTTATCTTTCTATTGGATCTGTGGGGATTGATATTGAATATTCGTATCTTTTCTCCACAATTTCTCAAGCATTAGTTCCAAGTGACTGAAGATACACTCTAGTTCATGTTTTAAATATACCAAGTTGTTCCCATTGAAGATTGGTGGTGTGATAGATCCCATGCCTTCGTGATTGTTCATTTTGAAAGATCTCCCTTCAAGCGATCAAGCTTCTTCTGAAGGACCTACTCTGATACCAATTGTTTGAAATAATACTGAGAAGGGGGTGTGTGAATCGGTATTAGTTAAATCAATAAATTTTTCTTTTCATACTCTGATTTATATAATCTACTTCAATGAAGGTAACTTGCTTGTACGTGCAACCGTATTTCAGGCAACCAACCTATATCCAGCAAACTTATGATTCAGTTAATTCATCATATGTTGATGTTTTAATCAGTGCATCAGTACTTCACTAACCATATAAACACTAAGCATGTGCATTAATAACAGAACAAACCATCACACATAAGAAACACATATCAACACTAATATTTAAGGTGGAAACCCAATGCGAGACAAAACCACATATTGTTGTCTTCCTTTAATATAAGAAAAACCTGTTTACAATCTTGTACTGGTGTAGATTCATACTGTTATGTAGGCACCCACCTACAGAAGGCCACAACCTTCTCTCGTTCTCCATCTTCTACTGGAAGGGAACTACAACCCCCTAGCTCTTGTACTAGCTGATCAATTTACTAGTATGTAGGCACCAACCTACAGAAGGCTCCAACCTTCACTCATTTTCTAGCTCCTACTAGAAGGGAGCTCCAACCCCTTGATCAAATCACCATCCACTACTCACAAGAAGGTTCATCTTCCTCACTGAAGGCTCCAACACTCAGTATCCTCCAGGGACTACGTTTCATAAATTTTTAGACTAGATGCTCCTGGTACACAACAATACACATGACGGCCTCATTTCATCAAATTTTCATACTAGACCCATCAACAACATTGAAGCTCAAACAATCACTACTGTTATATAGCCAACCATTGACAACCTGTCATCACAGAGCAGAACTGAGAGCCCTACAATAACAACCATAACCAAATTCAACTTCAAATATCATATTTCATAATGTATACACTACTTTGATGTGTCGAACCAGCATGTATACACACCTTTACAAAAGAGAACCAGCGTACAGATCTGTAAATGCTAAGTTAAAACATCACAACTATTTCAGATTTCAGTCATACCCAGATCAGAACATTTTCAGTGTAAATCATGCGTCAGCATTTAGATCTATATTATCCATGATCAAACCATATAATAATAATTCATTTCAGATCCCGATCCATCATTAGATCTCATCCCTCGTCAACTGCTAAGGTTCATCCTTAGTTCAGATCAAGCAAAGCACCATAAACCAATAGCATGCATATTTGCTTTTGATCTCACTCTTCATAAGATATTCATTCCTTGCACACCTTGGCCTAATGATATTCTCCTCCTTATATAGATTTAGGCCCTTTATCAATACCTTGGACCAAAACCACTTAGGACCAATACCTTGGACCCAAAATACCTTGGACCAAATACCTCAGACCCAAACGACATGTATGCACTTTTCTTCCTATGGGAGTGTGTGTATACGTATACACTCTTTTTTGTTTTGTGTGTATACGCTACTTTGACATAGAGAAACAACATATAACTCTCTTTATTCAATCTCTGGAGTTTGATCTGTCATTGTTTGTTGTTAACCTCTTACACTATGAACTGTCATCTATGTTAGTTGCCATCAAGTACAACATCTGTATCATAATGCCAACAATATCCCCCTTTGTACTTGATGGAAAGAACAACACCAAGACACTCTCCCCCTTTCACATCAAGGGCAAAGGGTGGACCATGATATTTTCTCCCTTTTATATACAATATGTTGTCCATGCTCCCCCTTAGTACATGTTGAATTCTTTGATTAATCTCCCCCTTTGTACATGCTGAGATGCCTAAACCATCCATGCTCACCCTGAGCACAAGTAGAGTCTAAAATAACATTTTTCAAAGGAATAACATGACTTTATAACTCAACTAATTGAGTATGACCTTCCTATCACCAATGACTCATACATAAATCAATCTCCCAATCAAGTAGAGACACACCAAATTTCACTCATCCACCCAACCAAGTGGGGATATACAAAATTTTTATACATGGCTTAAATAGTAGCCATCCTTCCCAGGCATATTGGGGTTACAAATTAGGGTTTTTCATGACTTTTACATCAAATGATATACATGACATTTATAATAAGGACCAACAATCTAAACAAGACCATTATATTCATCAACAACTATAATACACCATATACGATCTCCATAATTAGCATCTATCAACAACATCAAGATCAATATCCTGTATATGTCCATCATCAAAAGTGATGCGGGAGCATCTAGGCCTAGCCAACAATGTGATGGAGTGGTCACATGTTGTGGCTAATACAAGCTTGGAGGAAAACTTGGTTGTTAAATTGTATTAACTTCAATTATGTAAGTGGTTAATTTGTTGCCTAATTCTGAATAGAATTGGGAATAAAATGGCAAATGATCCTCCCTGCGTGGAGATCAAGCCAAGTAGTCTAGTCTGGTATCTTAGGATCGGATTTAGATTCTAAATGTGTAATTTGTTCCTCCAATTGTGGAGGAGATGGCTAGCTTAGCATATATGTGTTTCCTTTGTTTTTTGAAAGGCATGCGAGAGGAGAGATAGAGAGAGGAATCAAGGCCTTTGTAAGCCTACGGGGCACATAGGAGGAAAAAGGCCGCTAAATAGAATAATTGGGCCAGAGAGGGAAGAGAACACAATATAGATTTGTATTTTCGTTTTGAACATAGAGGATTGATTTTAAGGGTTGAACTGTGAAATTGATCGCATTTCTTTTGATACAGAGATGTTTAATGTTGTAATCTGATCAAAACCAAGTTTCTACAATTGATTCATTGTGAATAAACTTAGTGTCGCATGTATAACTATACAATCGGCCTACGGAGGCTTGAAGGCATGTTTTTCTCTGTATGTGGATGATTTCTGGCATTAACTCTATGTTTTCGTACATTACTGTAGAAATTCCCCTGACTAAGGCAAACTTCGTGTAATTTGGGTCTGCAAGCAGAAAACCCATTTACACAGAGAAATGGCGTGAAACACTTAGTGAATTTTGCAAGGCGGATTTGAAATAATATAAATCTTTCCTTTGGACCTTATTGAGTCTGATATATAGATCGCATTGCATCAGAGGAAGGGAATCGACAAGGGAGATCAGCATACTACAATATCGCGACCCAATCGGACCCGAAACAGTATAGGAAAGATTGGATAGTCTGTCGGGTCCACAAAAGTTATCACATCAAAGGTTTCGGAGTGGGGTGGCATATTATAAGTGACATAATGATATTACTGATAGCAATTATGCTATTGCATCAGATCCTACTAAAGGAATAGCATTGATAATGCAGTCCTTTGGGACTTCCGATCACCGATACGGTGATTTGATTTGGACCATTAGATCTTATTGCTCCAGATCAACGGTCAAGAATGTTTGGTGCGTTGACTATTCACGTACGGTAAGCGTACCAATGCAAAAGGTAAAAGTTCAATGTTTTTGTGTCATTTTTAGGCATTTTCATGATTTTTGATATATAACCAAGAAAAGGTATGGTCCCGAGGTTTTAACCATGTAAACGTTTCCAATACATATATATATGCATACATGTGGGCTTGAAGTTTCAAATGGTCATTATTAAGGGAATTTTAAGTCCCGATAAGGTATAGTGATTGTGCAGCCTTAGGGTTGCATCATTTTTGGTATCAGAGCAAGAAAAGGAAGAAATTTCCTGCAAAGAGATGTTTGCTTATGAAGATTTAAGACTACAAAGGTATGGAAACAACAATATGTTGAATGAATGAAGTTTGGTACTAGATTACAATTGTGAAACTGTAGAAGAACTTTTAGGAAGTTCTTAGAGATTGTAGCAGACCCTGCAGATGCAAGAGACAGAGGAAATCCATTCAAAACCCAAGTGACAGCATAAGAAAGTGTGAAGACAACAACACAATAAAACAAGAGAAGCTGTGAGAGAAGAACCAGATGTGTTCTTAAAAGAAGAGTAGGGAAAGAACTCGAAAGTGGTAGTGAACCTGAAGAATCCAATAAGAGATTAGACAGAGAGGACAACTAAAGTGTTCTCAAAAGAGAGAGTGAGAGATTGTAGAAGCCTAGAGGGAGCAAAGGTGTTGCTCAAGAGAAGGTTCCAGATAGAGGACCGTGCTTACCAAAAGACTGAGTGAGGAGAGCTTAGTTAGGTAAGATCGTAGTAAGGAGGACCTACTATTGCAGAGGCTTGTTGCAAAGGAGTGAGGAACTCATTGAAGGAGAGGAAAAGAAGATGACTACAGATAGTCGTCACAGAGGTTTAAAAAGAAGCCACACCAAAAGGAAAGATTCCAAAGCAAATGACATAAGGATGAGTCAGGAAGAGTTTGATAGAGAGAAAGATGAGATAGATTTCCAGATTAGAATATTGATGGAGATGCTACATAGAAGTGATGAAGATCAGGAGCATCATTGGACCACGACAAGGAGACTAAAGTGACAAAGGCTACGAGAAAAGAGAAATCAGCAAGTGAAGTTAGAGATAGCAGAAGAATTGAGAAAGATTGATCATATATTGAGTGCTCAAGAGGAATCATAAGAACTCAAAGAAGTAGAAGAAGAAATGGAAGTTTCCATTTGTAGACCAGAACAAGGTGAAATGTTGGGTGAAGAGGATAATAAGAGATCATCTAAAGATCTCATGGACTATTGGCATAGTTCAGAACAATTTGAAGGTATGATGACAATGGAAGTAGATGAGGCAGTGAATCCTTGTGATTTTAATTCTCATAGTTTGTGTACGCTTGCAGGATATGCAGAGGTTGATGTACAGACTAGTGAAACTATCATGAGTAGGAATGAAGCTCCTGAGGTGAAGTATGATGGAGAATCCCTTTTAGAGGAAGAAGGTGCTGATCTATTGCAGCAGAAGGAGTTCATAGATGAAATTATGTTTGGTGTGAAATAGTCAGCTTAGGTTGATATAGACCAGAAGTCTAATGACAATGCCATAGTGGTACTACGGAAAGGTAAAAAGATTAATCTGTTTAATGAAATTGATGAAAGAGCTTTGCAATATGATAGTGCAGAAAGCAGGATAACTAAGGAGGATTTCCAGAAAAAGGATGAAGCTGAGAATGGAAATTGTGATGAACTGTTGGAGGGATTTCACAAGGAAATAGAATTCTTGGAGAGACTGCTCAAGGAACCTGAAGGAGAAATGAAGCTCCTAGAGCCTGATGGAGAAAAAGGTGTGGAAGATAGCATTAATAAATATGATGTTGAAATCAGAGAAATTGAGCAGAGATTATTTGAAGGTGAGATGAAAGATCAAGAGCAGCAAGGAAGTTATATCTTTAGATACATGAAGGAGACAGAAGTATTAATTTAGCAAGATGAAAGTGGAAAGAACTAGCACTTTGAAAGAGATGATCCACTACATGAGGATGAATTTGAGGAAGGCATTAGATTGTAGAAGTATAGCAACTGGCAGCAAAATGAAGAACCAGAGATTAGTCTGGTAGTACAAAGAAAAATAAGTGAAGACCAAAGATACATATGGAGAATGAAGAAAAGAGTCAAGTGGAAGCTATTGCAATAGAGGTGGAATGGAAAGCTAATAAACAAGTTCAAAGAACTTGAACAAATTCATATTGATTTGTTAAAGGAGGAAGGACTAAGAGAAATGGATTCACAGCAAGAAGGATCTGTTGAAATTCAAAAGATCTATGATGGATGATTGGTGCTTGAAGCATCAAAAGAAAAAGGAGGGTATTGTATTTTGAAAATTGAAAGTTGTTGTGTGTTTGCAGGTCATATAAACTTGATGAGAGACAAGCAGTTATTGGAAAATGTTATATTAACAAGCAGAAAGATGACTACTCATACTCTTATCCTACAACGCTGATGAAGGTGACCAGTTGACTAGGTAACATGTAGTATCCACCGCCTCTACCCAAAATTCTTGTCCTAACCTGGCACCACTGAGCATGCTTATTGCCCTTTCCGTAAATGTCTTATTCATTCCTTTTGCAACTCCATTTTGCTGAGGTGTATATGGAGTAGTCTTCTGTCATGCTATACCACACTTCTTACAGAATTCTTCAAATTCCTTGCTGCAAAACTCTCCACCATTATCTGTCCATTATCTGTCTTCAACACCTTTATCTTCTTCCCTGTCTAATTTTCGACGAGAGCCTTAAATTCTTTAAACCTGTCAAAGGCTTCAGATTTCTTCTTAAGGAAATATATCCATGTATTCCTTGAGAAGTCATCTATAAATGGTACATAGTACATAGACTTACCCAATGATGGAACCTTCATAGGTCCAAACACATCACTGTGCACAAGTTCTAATATCTTTTTCGCCCTCTTATTACCAGAGGGGAAGCTCACCCGATTATGCTTCCCATATACACAATTTTCACAGAAATCAAAATCTAGAGAGCTATTACTCATACCTTTTACCATACCTTTACCATGAAGTATTCGAAGGCCCTTCTCTCCAATATGTCCAAGACTTTGATGCCACAACATGGTCTTCTCTCTAGAGACCACCATATTTTCTGCTGCACTTTTAGGAACCATGGAACTGTTGCACCTATCAATAACAAGGCTACCTTATAGCTTGTAAAGAGTTCCAATTGGAACTTCCCGCATCCATACCAGTGCTCCCCGAACCATTTTGTAGATATCCTTCTCGAACACTTTTTTTACACCTACATCATCCAGCTTGCTTACAGAAATCAAATTTCTGGCCAATGCAGGAATATGCAGAACACCCAGAAGTGTTTTAACCCTTCCACCTTGCAACTTCAACTTTACTTTTCTGCAACCAACGATTTTAGCCTTTCTATCATCCCACAAGAAGACATCACCGCCATCATATTTCTCATACTTGCAGAACCGCTCTCTATGGGGATTGAAGTGAAAGGATGCACCTAAGCTAATCAACCATGCCTCATGATCTATATGTGTACTTGAAGAAGCCAAGTACATATTCCCACCTTCATCTGAGGTGGTTTTCACCTCTACAGAAGGAGCATCATTAGATCTGTTTCCTTTATCAGGAGCTTTAGATTTATAGTCCCTTTTGAAGTGCACTTCCTTTCCACATTTCTAGCACACCACCTTTACAAGTTCTCCTGGAGATTTAGATCTCCCACTCGATGACTTATTTTTTGTTTCTATTTTGGGACCATCCTTGTACAGGCAAGGCATCACCATTCTAGCTCTCCATATTTTTCCATTTCATCTCCTCCGTTAGTAAGGATGACACTATTTCATCAAAGTGTAAGGCAGTTGCATTGCTACCTATTGCAATAACTAGACTATCCCACAAATCTAGTAGAGAATAGAACAAACTAATGCACTTATCTTCATTTGAAATTTTAATATCAACATATGCTAACTGACTTACCACAATATTAAATGCGTTCAAATGCTATGTCATCGAGTCTCCATCTTTAATCCTTAGGTTATACAACTTTTTCTGCAAGAATAATTTACTTACCAGAGACTTAGATTGGTACAAAGTCCCTAACTTGTCCCATAGAGCCTTCGCCGTAGCTTCCCCTGATACATTTAGCAATACTGAACCTGAGACACACAATTGTATTGTGCTTTTTGCCTTCCGATCCAACTTCTTCCATTCTTCATCAAACACTCCCATTGGTTTAGTACCTGGATGTACCATGATCCACTGATCATTGTCCACCCACAAATCCTCCATCTTGAGTTTCCAGAACTCAAAACTCTGACCATTAAACTTCTCAATCTCTATCTTTCCACTGCTCGCCATTTTCTTTCACCACTAGAATAGATCTCTTAGATCTACCATAGAATAGGGCCTACCACAGGCCCGAGAGAAACCCCTCGGCAACAAAGGCATCCCCTTGAAGCTAAAACTACTCTGATACCAAATGTAGGTTTTAACCCGATACAAAAATTACCTGCATATGAATTCTAAAACACAAAAAATAAACAATGTGATAGCATAACACATAACACACATATACACAGAGATTTTCCCCTGGATCCCAAAACTGGGACTACTAGCTTGATTTTTCATTATGTTCCTTTCAATGTTATAATACATATTTATACATGCCGAATCATCCAATACCATGGACCTAAAACCATGGCATCTAAAACCATGGACTGAAAACCATCGCGTCCAAAAAACATGTGCGAAAATCATGCACAAAACCATAGGTGGGTCCGCCCAACCTAAAATAGTGTCCAAAACCAAAATTTTTAGGGGCGATGTCCCAGACCTTATAATGTGGGGTTACAGGTACACCTCAAACCCCCTGTGACCCCCTCCCGCTGCACAATCAGTGCAATGATGGGGGGCTCTGCCTCCTGTCTAACCCCTTGGTTAACGACATGGGCTAGTTGTGGAAAGAATATAACACAACCCAACAATTTCTTCTTCCGGTAACTTCGTTTCTGCACTCTTAAGTATTATGGTATCATATTCGTCTGCATCTGAAATGTCATCTTCAACCTTTTCTCCATCAATAAATCCCTATAGTATAATAGTAATTCTGTTACTATCATCTATTGATCTCATTTCTAGTTCAACACACCCATACTATAGATTCAACATCATTTAATTTTTTTGAGATGTTCTAATCTCACCCTTCATTAATTCGATCTGTTCTTCAAAATTTACTTCTTGGTTCAGATTGACTTCACATTGCCTTTTTCATGCATATAAATCTTCATTAGATTCAAGCAATTCATTAAACACAAATACTTTACGTTGCTTCCTCTCCAAAGGACTTAACTTTTTCCACAAATCTGCTATTTCGTTTGGAATTCCTTCCAAGAGTTCTGCATAATCTTCATTGTCTGCATTATCTATCTTTAATCCTTCTTTACTCTAGCTTTCTTCAAGGTCAATGATCCTCAATGACTATTTAATATCTACATAGTTTACTACAGCTATGTTTAACAACTTCTCTTCCCTCTACATCACATGATTATGTGAGTTTCCTTCACTTATGACAACACTAAATAGTTTCCTTACCTCAGTGTATCCTTTGATTTCAATAATTCTTTTTCCTTTCTCCTTTTGAATTATCCTTTGGATGACATATGACTGGACATCTTCCTGCACTTGGCTGTAACTTCCCTCCTTATTTGCATA
>Ga0181459_100239_pt1 | contig 11857 bp, 8 predicted proteins | sample InSIn2SAF170_FD_119060 | JGI IMG/M metagenome (GOLD analysis project Ga0181459, IMG submission 119060) | Clean room microbial communities from NASA Spacecraft Assembly Facility at Jet Propulsion Laboratory, Pasadena, California, USA -... ...
TTCTCGGCAGCCTTCTTATCTTTCTTCTCTTGTTTCTTCGACCCAGACGAAGGTCCATTCCTGTCCATCGATATAGTCATCGTATCGGTCTTGGTCAAGATACAGGGCCAGGAATATCGGCCACAGAATAGTGAAAGGCCATACGTATGCTCGAAGGAAAATAGGTAGCGGGTTGTGTAAACTTGCTTGCTGGACTTGTTCGTTATCGACCAGCCGTGAACTGCACGAGACATTAGAGAAGATTGACCCAGCATACGATGAGAACAAATACCTTGAAATCGCCATGATGCCAAACACGAGCGTCAGCAAAGAGCTCGGGTACTTGGGTTGGCGAAAAGATGTAATTGAAACAATTGAATCGAGACTGTGTACACAGTTGCCGGTATAAAAATGCTACGTACTTTCCTGCAGCCAGGAAGTTTCGGCGCTATCAGATCCGAATTCTTGGTGCCCGCCACCACCAGAGATGCACATGGTTTGCAATAGGCTTGACCAATCACAAGCAAAGATTATCTCAGTTCCTTCTGCTTCTTACACATTCCTAGTTCTCCCAGGTCCCGTCACACGACGACGGACAAGCGTTTGTCACAACGAAGAGATCCCTGGGTCGCGTGTGGGACCCGGCAATTCACTTTTCAAACGAAACTGTATCACATTCTGAGCAAGGGATAGCCGCACGTGATCTTAGTGAAGAGTCATTTCAACAATATCAATTTCAAACACTTAGGGCTTACCATCACCTGTAACGACTGTATTGGTCTTGAAAGCCGGAACATCTCACAAACTTTGTCTGAGAAAGACGGAATTCGTACAATTGTCAATAAATTTACGTCCCGGACCACCTTCCAAGCTTCCCATTTCGAAGACTTGGCGGAAGTATTCTGAACCATGGCGGAGCCCAGCAGTAACGGAGTGAGTTTAGCAGACAAAGCGAAGGACATGATTGAGGAAGTCCTACCAACAAGGTCGAAGAAACAAGAGAAGAAAGATAAGAAGGCTGCCGAGAAAGCTGTGAAGAAGGAGCAGTATGCCAAGGATGAGAACGTTGCACCCAAGAAGGCATCCAAACCTGTCAGTACTGAAGCAGCCGTAGAACGAGATCCAGATGCTATGTTCAAAGAGGGCTGGCTAGATGAAGTACGAAAAGAACGCCCTGCGAAGGATGTGTGCACACGATTTCCTCCAGAACCCAATGGGTACCTTCATATCGGTCATAGCAAAGCAATCGCCGTCAACTTTGGCTTCGCACGCTATCATGGTGGCAAGTGCTATCTCAGATTTGACGACACCAATCCTGAAAAAGAGGAAGAGAAGTTCTTTACCGCCATCCAGGACATTATTACCTGGCTCGGCTTCAAACCTTATAAGATCACTTATTCAAGTGATAACTTTGACCGACTGTATGATCTAGCAGAAAAGCTCATCCAACGGGATGGTGCATATATGTGTGAGTGTAACGATGAGCAAATCAAGGATCAGAGAGGCGGGATCGATGAAAAGAACAAGCATCCTAGATATGCTTGCAAACATAGAGATCGACCTGTAGAAGAATCACTAGCAGAATTCCGGGCCATGCGAGATGGAAAGTACAAGCCGAAGGAAGCATTCCTGCGCATGAAGCAGGACGACTTCAAGACAGGCAATCCGCAGATGTGGGATCTAGCTGCTTACCGCATCATCGATGAGCCTGCACACCATCGAACGGGCAAGAGATGGAGGATTTATCCCACATACGATTTCACTCACTGCTTGTGTGATAGTTTTGAAGGTATCACGCATTCGCTTTGCACGGTGGAATTCATCAATTCGCGCGAGTCCTACGAGTGGCTTTGCGACACCGTCGAGGTCTACAAGCCCATGCAGAGAGAGTACGGTCGTCTCAACCTCACAGGCACCATCATGTCGAAGCGGAAGATTGCGAGACTCGTCAAAGAAGGCAAGGTGTTCGATTGGGATGATCCTCGACTGTACACTCTAGTCGCTCTTCGACGTAGAGGTGTACCTCCTGGTGCAATCTTGTCTTTCATCAATGAGCTTGGCGTCACCACAGCCCGAACAAACATCCAAACAATCAGATTTGAAAGTTCCGTGCGCAAATACCTCGAAATGACCGTACCTCGACTTATGGTGATTATCGATCCCATCAAAGTCATCATTGATAACCTACCTGAAGATCACGAAGAGGAAGTGGAGAACGCATTCGGGCCCAAGAATGTAGATATGGGTTCTCATACACTACCTTTCACCCGCACTATTTACATTGAACGAGATGATTTCCGAGAGGTGGCTAGCAAAGACTTTTTCAGACTTGCTCCTGGCGCGTCTGTCGGTTTGCTAAAGGTCACACATCCGATCACTTGCACGAGCTTCCAAAAGGATGATGCTACTGGCCAGGTAACTGAGATTCATGCCACATATGACAAGCCGGTTGAAGGTGAAACATTTAAGAAGCCAAAATCATACATCCATTGGGTCGCAGAGTCGTCGAAGCATAATTCGCCAATCCGGGTTGAAGCTCGAGTTTTCAACTCACTCTTCAAATCAGAGAACCCAGAAGCTGTGGAACCAGATTTCATGGCCGACATTCGAGAAGACAGTCTCACAGTCTACCCTAACGCTGTAGCTGAAGTCGGCTTGACAGAGATTCAGCGAAGAGCGCCCTGGCCAGAGCAAGCAGGCGAAACAAAGAATGGAACCGAGGACGCACACGGAGAAGTGAAGAAACCAGGACCGGAAAGTGTTCGATTCCAGGCTATGCGAGTCGGATATTTCTGCGTGGATAGGGAGACGACGTCAGAGAATATCATATTGAATCGTATTGTCGGTTTAAAGGAGGATGCTGGCAAGGCGGCGTAACGAGTTAGATAGGATGATGTTTGAGCCTTGAACATGATTAGACTATTGCGTCGGGCGTCAAGGCAGGAACCTCCAATTTGCCCGCCAACGCGGTTTCAAGCACTGGACATCGTTCAATGACCTGAAACTTGATGATACCATGATAGCCTTGTCCTTGCAATGTTTATTTTAGCACCACATAAACCACAATACAACTCACTTTCAATACTCAGAGCAATTACTATAGAAGACCACCCGTGCTCGTGTGAAGCGCAAACCTCACTCTCCCTCTTGCACTACCATAACCTGTCGTCGTGGCCAGAATAACCTTAATTGCGGCGGCCTGATGCACCGTTCGAACAAAGCCGCCTCTCCCAACCAATACAACTGATCAGCTCGTGATTTAGCATACATGGGACTGATAAAGTCATGTCAAACAGAAGCCTCGGTGGTGGTCGAGTGCTTGGAACAGGTCGTTCCTTAGGTCCTACAGTGACGGTGACTAAACCACTAACACCACTACCCGATCATGTTCTCTCGCCCTCCAACAGCAGTATCTCACCAGATGAGTCCGGAAGCGGTCATTCTACCCCTCCATCTTCAGAGTCTCAAGACATAGCCTCCCGAGTATCGCTCGACCATGGCCCTCCCACCCTTCCGCTTATCCCGCCGGCTGGCGACCGGCTGGCATGCCCAATATGCAACGAAGAAATGGTTACGCTGCTACAATTGAACAGACACTTGGATGATATACACAGAGAGATTGAGGTTCACCGGCAAGAGGAGGTAAAGGATTGGTTCGACAGACAGGTCGACAAGGCAAAGAAGTTCCAGCCGCTCGCCGTGTTGAATCAGAAGCTCAAGGGCCTGGATGTATTTGAGTCGAACAACGATTTTGCACGAAACAACGCTGCTCCCTCTCGTCGAGAATCTGTTATACCCAATCAAGAAGTCAGGTCTACATCCCCTAGGCCACCACCACCGCCGAAGCCAGCGGATCCAGATGATGTAGTAACCAAGAAGCATTGGCAGAGGCGATCAGGGAACGACTTGTGTTCGGATCCCGCATGTGGGAAAAAATTGGGGGCAACCACCAACGGCATCGTTAATTGCAGACATTGCGGCAAATTGTTCTGCGACGAGCATACAATGTACCAGATGAAGTTGTCCATGTCTGCACAACATGAGCCTGTCCGAGGCTACTGGTGCAGGGTCTGCGAGACATGCTACAAGAGTCGTGAGGGCTACAACGACAAGCACGGCACTGAAAGAGATAGATTAAATGTTTTTGCTCGAGTACGACAGGATACTGTTGGAAAGCGATCTATGGAGGTGTCTAGGCTAGAGAAGCGATTATCCAAATTGACCCAATTACTGGCAAGTCCTCCAGAAGAACTACCTCGACCAGAGAACAGTAGAAGGTGGTCCTTTGCAGCCTGGGGTCAAAACGATCCTAAGAAGTTGTTGGAACAAAGCGTGGTATCGTGGCAGAACGATTCAGATGTGCTGCGATGTCCGTACTGCCAACAGGATTTCTCTCAATATACGTTCAGGAGACATCATTGCCGAACATGCGGCAAAGTGGTCTGCGGCGACCCAACAACAGGGTGTTCTACCAGCCTAGCTCTGAATGTAGCCACAAGTATGTGCAAGCTTTTTCTTCTTCGCTGCTTTGTACTGAAGTTCCAGCTAACAAAATTGCTGCTGCCACAGAAAAACCACCTCCTCAAGACAACGTCGCCCTAGACATCCGGCTCTGCAAAGAGTGCAATCACACGCTCTTCTCCAAGTCCGATTTCGAAGGCTCGCTGACATCTCCCGCTATAACGAGCTTCAACCGCGCCTATCACAATCTCCTCGAGTTTGAACGTGGCATCCGTCTTATGCTCCCACGTTTCCAAAAACTCCTTCAAGCACTACAAGATCCAGAGAGTCCACCTACATCAACACAGCTAGCCGACGCCTCCCGAACACGCAAACGATTAATGGACGCCTTCACCCAATATGACACCGCAGCCCGGCGCATCCGAGACATGTCCAGCACAAGCCAAACGCAGCTAAAACTCCAGAAAGCAATCCACCAAAACGCCAGCCAGTTCCTCCACCTCCACATGCTACCGCTAAAATCCCTACCAAAAGTCCTAAAACACGCAACACCAAACGGCGACACAACACCACGCAACAACTCTCTCGCCCCACCAACACCATCATCACTCCCCCTTACAAACACTGGTAGTGGCAAACCACAAGGTGCCCTTGCCTCAATCCGCTACAACCACATCCGCCAAGACTCCTCGTCAGCCATCTCCCTCTCCTCCTCTGTCACATCCTCCCGCGTCTCCGAACTCGAAGCCGAAGAAAAATCCCTCCGCGAACGGCTAATTATCCTCGAAGAGCAGAAATTCATGGTCCAGGAGATGGTCGCCGACGCTAACAAAAGACGGAAATTTGATGAGGTCGCGGCTCTAGCAGGTAATGTGGAGGATCTGAGTCGCGAAATAGATGGTATACAGGGGATGCTTGACAATCTTGATTTCGAAGGTGCGTATAATGGTGAAGCTGGCATACAGCGGCCGGGGGGTGGATTGGGGAGTGGTGTTGCTAGTCCTGTTCGACGTGACTCTGGGTTGCCTGGGGCTATGGCGAGCGGTAGTAAGGACGGCGGGAATGGATAGCTGAGGTAGACGAGCGGCGAGCTTTTTCTTTTTGAGCGGGCATGATTCACAGGGTATTTGAATAGAGATGGAGTCCCTATGGGAAGAATGCATGGCATGGGATACAACGAATAGGACTACACCGGGTGTTCGTTCACACGCGATTTTCATCCGTAACAACACAGGTCAATACATGTAGTGAGTTTGAACTGTCTCTTAAACGATGTTTCTCGCTACGAGATTAACTTCACTCGTCTTATTTCACGTATCTCCCACATTCCAAGCCTTGTCCTGGTTGTGTTCAAAATGTGCGTGGTGTAAAAACACACACATATCTGTATGATAGCAAGTGGAAAGCGCGAGATTGTTATTGCATTGAGAGATACTGCAATCTGAGGTCTGGTCAGTAGGGGGATGTGTTGTGGTTGGTGGATGTGGATGGGCGTGTATTTGTGAAGGTGTGTGCGTTACATAGCTGGTGAGACCGGTTACTTTGGGAGTTGGATTGTGTTTTGGAGGGTTAGGAAGATCAGAAGGTGTGGAGTGGATCGTGGATGTAGATGTTACGCTGCGAGAGACTTGGTAAAATCCGTGGTACTGATGTTCAGGTGTGCATTCTACCAAGAGTAGGTAGTGTGATAAATATTATTCTAATTCGACGTCTGCTTTATGAATGAAAACACTAGGTAACTTCTAGGGATTATTTCCTCGGTCCTTGTTTATTGCTCCATTAGTTCCACTGGCGGTCGACTTGTGTGTGCTAACGGCGCTTTTGACTGTGTATCTAGCTCGACATCCGAGTCGTCATCCGCCTCGACTGTCACAGCTGGTAAGTGTGGTGAATCTCCATGTGCTTTTGGATCGTAAATTAGTGTTGAACTCCGACTGCGCATTCTCGGCGTGCTAGTGGCTGGAGATGCTTCTTCTGATAATCCTGATAGTGCCTGTCTGTGCGAGCTTGTTCTCAGCTTGGCCAGATCCTCTGCCGTGACTTGTATTTGACCCTCGATTGGCGATTCTGGGTTTTCCATCTTGCCGGTCAGTTTCGATAACTTGGCTGCTAGATCGTCGGCGTGGACTTCTTTGTTTGGTGGGTCCTCTACCTTGCTCTCCCATCCTACTGGTGGTGAGGGCGGCGGGCTGATGAAGAATAATTTTCCTGCGTCGGGTCTTTCTAGGTACTTCTTCTCATTGTCGATTGGTGTGGGTTCGCCGAAGTAGCATTTGGCGATGGCGGAGGGTGTGAATGCGCTGCCGTCTATTTCTTGCCGCACTTTGACGCAGTCGGCTTCGGAGTAGAAGGATACTATTATTCTTGCCATGGATTTTAATGGGGAGAAAGAGTTGAGCACGGCGATTGAGTTGATGTGTTGTCTGATTGTAGCGAGAGAGGCAGGATGGAAGATCTTCGGATCATTCAGCTTTGTTATGAGGAGGGTATTCGAGGGTGGTGCTGGAGAAGTTAGGCCTGGCACCGAGGATAGGTCGATAGACAACGGTGACCTAGATCGTTTCTTCGACATAGAGGGTGAGGAGGAGGAGGAGCCAGTAATGTTATTGGTTTGGAGGGGTGGAAGTTGAGTTACGACCGACATGTTGTCTGAGTGTTCTCCTGTTGTTGTGGTTGAATCGGTGCGGTCAAATGACAGTGTTGTCTGCGGAGTTGGTGTCTGACTATCCATGGTGATGGCCTCTATATATCAGTAATACTCAGAGGCAGGGTTGGGCAGTCGTCGTAGTTTAGGAAGATTCGCGCAACTATCAATGAGGCGCAGACACGGGACAGAATGGATCAAATATGCTACCGGTATTTCGTGGTAGGCTCGTATTGATTGCTGAGCATCAGCGAGGGCTTGGTAGCGGCACAGCACTGCTTAGGTATGTATGCACTGGTGTTTTGTTTCTTCGAAAGCGGACGATCGATGTCATTACTCGAGTACTCGGCCGCAGATCGTCTACCAGGCACGCCACCCCGATTGCTGAGGTCTGCCCGCTCGATGCTAAGCAAAATGTCTGTCTGAGTCACCTGAAGAAGCTGGTGCCGATGCTTGACGTGCTGATCTGACCTACCGGACTCGCGACTCCACCGCCGTTCGGCCTTTACCTGAGCTCGTCTCATTCATGGCTGAGATGGCGATGACGCAGCGGCAACCACAATGTTGGGTGGCTGTGCTTCTTGGCACTCAGCCTCATCGGCAAACTTACCCCGTGCTGCTGTACTAAGGAGAGAGGAGATATTCAAACTCGGATCATGCAAACACTCCTGTGCATGTACTATACTCCGTACTGTATATCATGCTTCCGCATCAGCTTTGGTATGGCGAGACAATCCTACTTTCAGGCATGCCCAACCATAAAAGAATTGAGGTGGCGACTTTGCGAGGACCAGGTCAAACTCGCAGCCCTCTTTCAGGTGACCGAGGTTGAATGTCGCGCGTTTTCCTCCGCATCATCCTTGCAACAAATCAGAAACCACAAACTCGCGAAATAGATCATGATCGCTTTGCTTTCCGGTAAGGCTAGAGTGCCTCGATCGTCACGCTGAAGGTCTGTTCCAGTTGTTGTTCTGACAGATACCTACAGGTAGGTAAGGTGCGTCTTCCAGTCAAAAGGTATTGTATCCTATTGTCCACATTGTTCAATTCGTACTGCTACCTTCATAATCACTTATGGCACCATCCGCAACGTCAAACATTGGGCAGAGTTTCATCTACCCACACATCAATGAAGCACCTAGTGGAGATACCCTTTACTTGAACAACCCGGATCCTGAGAATGATGTTAACATTCCAGATCAACTCTTCGGCTCGAGGAAGAAGCTACGTGTCATAGTTTTGGGATGCGGTGCATCTGGCATTAATTTCTTCAAATTTGCTGAAGACAAGGCATCTAATCTCGAAATACAATGTTATGAGAAGAATGAAGATATCGGAGGTACATGGCTTGAGAATCGTTATCCTGGATGTGCCTGTGACATTCCCAGTGTGGTCTATCAATACCCCTGGCGCCCAGCTCCATGGTCCAAGTACTATTCATACTCGCCAGAGATATGGAAGTACGTCAAGATGGTGGCCGAAGAGAACGATTTCATTAACAAGTACGTCAAACTCTCCCATGAAGTGAAGTCATTGTCATGGGACGAAGCGACCGGCCAATGGACTCTGGATGTTGAAGATTTGAAATCGGGACGTGAATTCAAGGATCATGCAGACTTTGTCATAAACTGCACGGGCGTGCTCAACAAGTGGAAGTGGCCCGACATCTCTGGCCTTCAAGACTTCAAAGGCACCTTGCTACATTCTGCCCAATGGAATCAGGCAGTGGACCTAAAGAACAAGCGCGTTGCCTTGGTTGGTGCCGGCTCTTCGGCTGTTCAAATTCTACCCAATATATACGACCAGGTCTCGCAAGTCTACACTTGGGTTCGTTCACAGATCTGGATCACAGCGGGCTTCGCGCAGAAGTTTGCTGGTAAGGATGGCGCAAATTTTACATACAACGAAGAACAACAACAACTCTTCAACAATCCAGATGAGTACAAAGCGTACTGCAAGATGCTTGAAAATGAGTTGAACCAAAGGTTCCCGTTAATCCTTAATGGATCGAAACCACAAAGAGAGGCAGTAGACTACTCTATTGAAGAAATGAAGGGCAAACTCAAGAACAAGCCAGAACTACTAGAGAAGGTGATGCCAACGAATTTCTTCGTCGGCTGTCGTAGACCAACGCCAGGAAATGGCTATCTAGAAGCTCTCAGCAGCGAGAAGACAACAGCATACACCTCACAATTACAGCAGATCACAGAAAAAGGCTTCATCGACCCCGATGGCCAGGAGCACGAAGTCGACGTGATAATCTGCGCCACAGGCTTCGACACAACCTTCAAGCCGCGCTTGCCCATCATCGTGAACGGAACAGACATGCGCACATTCTGGGAGGATCCCAAGAACAACCCTACCGGCATGTCAGCACCCACATACCTCTCCACGGCATTAGCAGGAGTACCAAACTACACCATATTCGTGGGAGCATACAGTCCCTCCGCCCATGGCTCATTCTTCCCACTGATCCAAGCATACTCCGACTACACTCTACAAATTCTCGAGAAGATTCAAACCGAAAACATCAAATCTATCCGCCCCAAACTCAGAGCCACGACCCAATTTCTCAGACACGCAGACACATTTCTCAAGCGCACAGCTTGGACAGGTAAGCCGCCCCAATCTTGCACAACCTTTCCCCAACATTGTCCCTTCTTCTTACTAATCAACACCCAAATTCAGGTCCATGTTCATCATGGTTCAAAGGCGGCAAAACCGAAGGAAAACCCGCCGTCTGGCCAGGTAGCAGACTAAGTTTCCTGCGCTTGATGGAAAAGGTAAGGTTTGAGGACTTCGACATCGAATACGAGGATGACGAGAACATGTGGAGTTTCTTGGGTAATGGGTTTCATACTTGTGAGCGTGATGGAAGTGATATTAGCTGGTATTTGGGGAAACCTGAGCATCCGGTGGATGAGAAGAAGATTTTGGACATTATGGATGGGTTGAAGAGCAAGGAGTTGGATATGAGTATGTCGTGAGTCATGGAGGGATGGTCGGGAGAAGTAAGTGGGATGTGTGTAGGTGTAAATAGCGGTTTTAAGATCTCACTTCGTTTCCAGTAGGACCTTAGTAATAAGGTAGCACTGTTGCTTGTGCTGCTGCTGCTCAAACCACACAGTCATACGAACATACTTGCTGCACAGTACTCAGCAGCGCTACTATGAAATCCACGAAGCACAACACCCCTACCCACTAAGTCCTATATCCTTCTCCCATCCTGCTTCAAAACATCAACGTATCCAACTATCCATCCCAACATCGACCACACCGCTCAAAGCGCAGCCCGTAGCGTCCTCTGCTTCTGATACCGTATCGGGATTTCATCTTCTGTCGCAAATCTATCATCATATACCTCTCCCTCCAACGTACTGTTAACCACGACATAGGCCGCTTTTTCAGCCCGCGTAGTATGCAAATGGGTCAGTCTGACGTCTGTTGGACGCACTTCGAATACTGTGCGATACCCCATGAACGGTCTGAGTGGCTCAACATATCGCAAGGCGCAGTAGCATGAACCGCTTTTGCCTTTGGGTGCGTAGCCATACGGTTGTGCGAGTTCTTGGTCTGAGTCGCATCTTGGTGCATAGTAGTGGAGGGCTGCGGTACCGTCGGTGCGGAAGACTACGAGGAGGGTGTCTGACGTTCCGTGGGATTCCCAGCGGAGGTGTGGGAGGTCTAGGATGCGCAGGAATTTGTAGTATTCGTGGCGATTGATAAAGGCGACGCCGAGATCGATAGATTGGATGGCAGCGTAGTGTGCATTCCGCTCCGGTCCGATATCTGTCCGCTTTCGTTGAGGGGCTGCAGATTGCATGTGCATAGGGATGGGCTGATAGTATGCTGGATGATGAGGTGTAGATGATGCTTGTGCGTAGTATGGATTTGCAAATGAGCCAGTGCGGAAGGTGGCTTGCATGTCATGTGGTTCGTCATTCATCATAGCGGTTGTGGGTGGATGGTTTACCTGGCTAGAGGGTAGTAACAGTCGCTGCGTATTGTGTCGTGGCGATTGTGGATTCGCATGAGGTCGAAGAGGTTGACCTATTGTAACCTGCCACTCCTCATCCTCATCCTCTCCATCAATTACGGACGGCTGGTGTGCACTTTTTCGAGGTAGAGAGTGCGATATCACACAGTTTCGATTGGACCCATAATTACCATAGAGCTTGGGTGGATGAGATGACTTGTTTTTCAGCTCAGTGATCATGGATGAATCGCCTGCTGAAAGGTGAGATAAGACTACCGAGGCTCCTCACCTCGATCCATATCCACCAGTTGCAGTTGTTGGCCGAGAAGCAGTTGGGAAGTTTCGGGAGCTGAGGAAGGCACCTTTTAAGCTTCTGATCTCTTGCTTGAACTTTTGAGCCTCACTCTCTTTGTTGCCAGCAGTCTTTTTCGCGTCACTTCCACCACTTCCATAAATACTACTCGAACCGTAATAGTCATTCTTTAACTGGCTGTAACTTGATTCAAGATAGTCTATCTTCTTCTGAAAGTCGCCCACAGTCTTCTGCAAGTATTGTTCATAGTCTGACGAGTGGTCGAGAGACTGTACAAGGGTTCTTAGACTGTAAGTCAGGTTAGAGATGCGGTCGGCCTGGATTATAGTTGGGTCTAGCGTGTGTTTCGATAAGGAGACGGTGGACGAGGAACGTGACAAACTGGGTGTAGTTTGCGTCGCGATATCTCGATGGAAGAGCTCTGTAGGATCAGAGTCTAGCGATGCTGTTTCATCTTCCTGCTCTTGTTGTCGTCGCGCGGCGC
>Ga0181459_100241_pt1 | contig 11813 bp, 12 predicted proteins | sample InSIn2SAF170_FD_119060 | JGI IMG/M metagenome (GOLD analysis project Ga0181459, IMG submission 119060) | Clean room microbial communities from NASA Spacecraft Assembly Facility at Jet Propulsion Laboratory, Pasadena, California, USA -... ...
TTAAATTCTTTCTAAGAAAGTATCCCCTCTCATCAAGGTTGGTTTGGGCTTAAAATAAGGAAGAAGCTAGAAGAAGGCAAAGGATGAAAGGTCAAATTTCAAGGTAAACTCAATTCGAGGTTCCAATCAAAGGGATGATGGCTCTACTAGAATCATCAGTCTACACTCAGACGATTGTCTGTCCTATGTACATGAAAATGAATTTAGAAAGCTGAGCATGGGAATGCCCACCTCGGTTAGATCATGAAAATATTATGAAGATAATGTATTGTATTATATCTTATTACAGGTCTCCTCCCATCTTGAAAGAACTTCGGATCGTCATGATAAAGCATTTCACCCGACATCAAAAAAGATTAACGACCTCATGCTTTAGGGGGCAACTGTTATTGATATTTTTGGACCCTGCAACCCTAGGCGTAAAATATCCATAAACTAAGGGCTCCTAAGTCCCTAAAAGTGTTGTTCCAACCCCTAAAGGAACAAGGTCAACTGATTACAGCTTCTCCCAGAAGTTCTCCATGAAAAACTACTCAGAACTGGTCAAAACAGGATCATTGCACTTGCTCCATGGCCAGGGTGCGATGCATCTCACCTAAGTACACTCAGTGGGTGTGTTGCATTTCAAAAAGACCTTCTATGGGGTGCGATGGGCGAGAAGAGACAAATGGTAGTGTCAATCTGCAAGGTGGAAAAGCATGGAATCTTCCAGAAACTTCTCCTGTGACACTTGCCTCTCTGAATTCGACCAAGGATGAGTAAGAGATCATCAATCTCCAAGTGGAAGCAAGAACTATCAGAGGGAAGACACTAATCAAATCACAAGTTGACTCATCTCCCTTACAGATATCTATATATGGATCCCTCATCCTAGAGATCCAGAGGCTGGAATTTTGCATCTTGTAAGGAATTGTTGTTAGTTTCTTGAGGTAACATCAGTGTGTGTTGGGTGATCTAAGCTTTGCATGAGGTGAAGAAGGGCTCACTTGCCAAGAGGATGATGCTAGGTCAGAACAGCTGGTTGTAACTCTCTTGGCTCTTTCTTGATTATCAATAAAGCTATTCTAGTTTTCTTCCATACTCTTGTGTAATCTATGTTTTGTGCATTTGTATGGTAAATTTACATCTAACCCTAGATTGTTTATGATAATAGATCCATGTTCTTGTATAGTTCTATGCTGCTTTGATTCTACAGGTACTCTGTGAAGCTGGGTGTCCAAGGGAGCGAGTAGCAAAGGACTATCAGAAGAGAGAGGAAACGAACAAGGAGCCAAGCGCAAGACAGAGGTTGGTCTCCTTTATTCTTCTCTCATCTATCTCTCATAAAGGAAAACGAAAGTAGACTTTACTTTGTTTGTTTCTAAGGTAGCTGCCACACCTTAGTGGGATGAGCAGTTCTGCATAGACACTTTTCCCTATAACAACAGTGTCGCCGATATGTTCAATAGAAGTTGCTCAGAGAATTCACCAACCTAGCTAATGCCTCATCCATTGCAATACCTTCACGCTCCATTTTTTCATGACCACCACCCTAAACCTTGTATCACCAGATCGTTTTCACCTCCACAAAATCATTTGCTCCGTGTCGTGTCGTAGATGTGGGATTCATTAAGGCACTCCTACGATGGGTAAATTCTTATTGAAATCATCTCATTACCCAAGAAGTTGACTTAGGAACAACCCTTTTAGTACTTTGAAGCTTGCATGCCTCAATGAAAAGTTTCTCACTTCCGACGACAGGTTTACATCAATGGCCTTCGACCAAAATATTTTGCGTGTTGTTTGACATCAACTCATGTATTCACACCATGTGAATTGTACTACAGTAACTTGAGTGTCATTATCATTATCAGTGATTCCTCTCACGCTTGTTAACAACTTACATCATTGGCTGGTAATCAGGCGATGTCTTTCCATGTTCGACTTCAGAACATATTTTCACATGGATTGATTTATACATCGGGCGAAGATTGAAAGAGTTTGAAGACCCCGGATCTAGTTTAATCCATCTAAGCTGTGATATATTCAGGAAATAATGACATCAAATGTACTCCATAGCTGCACAGATAATTATCCAAGCTAAGGGATGATGGCTCTACCAGAATCATCAGTCTGCCACACAAACGGTTGTTTGTCTTATGTACATGAAAATGAATTTATAAAGCTGAGCATGGGAATCCCCGCATCATTTAGATCATGAAAATAATATGAAGATAATTTATTGTATTGTATCTTATTATAGGTCACCTTCCAATTTGAAAAACCTCGGATCCTCATGATAAAACATTTCACCCGACATCAGAAGATTTACGACCTCATGCTTTAGGTGGCAACTGTTATAGACATATTTGGGCACTACAACCCCAATCACATATGTCGATAAGAAAAGGGCTCTCAAACCCATAAAAGTGTTGTTTCATACCCTAAAGGATCAAGGTCAATAGATTACATAATTTTCCAGAAGTTCTCCCTAAAAAACTACTCAGAACTAGTCAAAACGAGACCATACAAACTGCTCCACGCTGAGGGTGCGATGCATCTCACCTGTTACACACAAGGGGAGTGATGCATATTGAAAATCCCTTCTATAGGGTGCAATGAGCGAGAGCAGACAAATGGCAAAGGCAGTTTTCTAGGTGGAAACTCAAAGAATATTCTAGAAACTGCTCATATGACACTTGCCTCTTTGAATTCACCCAGGGATGAGTAAGAGATCATGAAATATCCAAGTGGAACTATGAACTATCAGTGGAATGACACTAATCAAAAACCCAAAAGCTGACTAACCCCCGTGCAAATATCTATATATGGATCCCTCATCCTAGAGATCCAGAGGCTGGAATTTTGTATTTTGTAAGGAAGTGTTGTTGGTTTCTCTGTGAAGCATTGTATTGTTGGGTCATCTAGCTTTTCATGAGGTGAAGAGGGCTTTCATGGTAGGAGGATGGTGCTAGATCAGATAGCTAGGTTGTAATCCTCTCTTCTACTTCTATCAATAAAGTTATTTGAGTTTTCCTCCATATACTTGCTTATTTCTAAATCTTGTATTTGTGTATGCATTTGTATGGTTAGTGTACATTTGATTCTACATTGTTTATGGTACCATAGATCTCTATGCTTTGATGGTATTTTGCTTCTTTGCCTCTACAGGTGTTCTTTGAAGCGAGACAAGTGAGAAAGGAGTGGAAAAGCTCTATCAAAGGAGAGAGGAAACAAGCAAGGAGCCAAGTGAAAGACTAAGGTTGGTGCTCTCTGCTTCTCTCTCATCTATCTCCCATAAAGGAAAACACAAGTTAATTTGAATTGATTGTTTCTAAGATAGCTACTCATCTTAGTGGGACTAGTAGATCTGAATAGACACCAGTTTTCCCGGAAACAGTTGTGGTCAGCGATTTAGGAACTGTGTAAAGTCTTATATGTTTTATAATGTATTTCAATATATATAAAGGCTGAGAGTTGGTATAGAGATAGGGTTAGGACCTTTTAATGCATTTTTTAATACATAGTTTTGTTTTGTAATGTTTTAAGAGGTTTAGAACTTAGGTAATGGTTCTAGCATAGGTTTTGATACATGGTTTTGATAGGTTAGAACATAGGGTTTAGGCTAAAAGGTTTTAGGACTTAGACTTATGTGTTAGGTCTTCTAGAATTTTAGACACATTGGATTAAAAACCCTTTTACAACACATTTGTCACAATGTGACATAAAACCATATGCATATCATCAACATCAGCTACATTTGCAACAACAAGCCTTTGTTGAGACCCAAATCTTGAGAAGGCGGAGGACAAACATGTCGATGACTAAATCCTGGTGGAACTGTCGATGAACACTTGTCAACAACCAGATACAAACCCATTACCATGAAAACCATTAACATCACCTGAACAACCTGATCCATAACCAACACTGTTGAAACTGTCGAAACTGAATTGAATGCTGATGACGATAGGGAACATTGACAAAGACCTATGCAACTGATTTGACGAGATCCGCCTGGATCACTAAGGGAAATTGAAATATTATATCCATTATGCTTTATGAGCACAAGACTTCTAGGAAAAATCATATTCACAATCTAAAATGAAATAATGGTATTTCACCAAAGATTCAAACCTTTCATTCCCTATGTAATATTTCTTCCTGAGGCTGACAATTGTTTCCTACTACTTATATCAAAGTAGCTCCCCCTAATCCAATGCTCTTTGATCTCCTACATCTGCTTCCTTGTCTCTGCGTGGGAACTTGTCCTGTGGACTTGACTTAATTGTGGGCCTCTTTATTCCACACTTATTCTTTAACTCATGTTCTTTTCATAACATAAAATGTTGTTGTGTACTCCCCTTGAAACCTGGCTAGATGCACTCCTCCTTTCTCTTACAATGTTTATACATTTGAAATAAACAAGTACATTACTATAATCAACAAGGGGCTTTGTCATACTTTCATTGTTCAGATGGATCTTTCTTGTATGAGATTTTATGCCTACATCTAACTTATCTGGCCTCCCTTGAGGCCATTCTCTTCTTTTAATGAAGAGAAAGAGAGGATCTTCTCCCATTGAGTAGACCATCCTCCTTATTCATCCAAACCTTCCTTGGACGAGCCTTGAAAGAGGCAATACCATCTAGCTTCTTCTTTGCCCATGTTTTTCCTTTCTCTTGGTTGCCCATGGCTAGAAGGCACTTCACCTTTTGTTCCTCTTTTTTCACCCAAATCCTCTTGATTTATTTTTTCTTTGTTTACAAGAATAGATTTATTGGGTTGTTGCTACTATTTCCTTCTAGAAGCCTATGCTCATTACTGTTGGCACTTAGAAATGATTTTCTTACAGGAATATGAGAAGCATCCCTCTTAATTTTTCTTTGCTTTTTCCTGAGAGACAAGTAAACAACTTGATGAATTCCCCTTCCATTTTTTAGCATGCTCTCTTTACTCAGAGCACTAGAGACATACTTGGCTTCCTCTACTCTTCTATTTCTATTCATCCTTAATAGTTGACTTCATTTCACTGCATCATCTGGGATGCACGCTTTGACTTCTCATGCCTGCAACCTAATTCCTTGTGCCCAAATTTGCCACTTTGTGCATTATTAGGTTGCTTCTACCCAACATATCTTGTTTCTTGCATCTGATCTATAGTCTATGGATTTATGTCTAAAATTATTGCAAGAAAAACAATAACCATGAAAAGATTTTGATGAAAGAAGTTACCTTTTCTTTGAAGGATTTTTCCTTGAGGGGGAAATGAATTTTTGTCGGTTCTTTATGTCCCTTCCATGGAATTTTTCATTCATTCTTGTTGTTGCTTGGATTTCTTTTGTTTCTCTCCTTGACGTTGTTTCTTACCATTATGCTGCTTCATTTTCTTCCATTGCCGTTGCCAAAAAAATTGTTTCCCTTTGTTGTTATTGGAACCTCGAATTGAGTTTACCTTGAAATTTGACCTTTCATCCTTTGCCTTCTTCTAGCTTCTTCCTTATTTTAAGCCCAAACCAACCTTGATGAGAGGGGATACTTTCTTAGAAAGAATTTAATCCAAGGACTTATTTTTCTCCTCAAGTTTCTAATATTGAGACATCTCTTTACCAGACTTTTCTAAGTCATATCTCAATGAGAGTACTTCAGTCTGTAGTCTCTTAGAGTAAGTTTCCTTCTCACTCAGTTGATTGGTGAAAAACCAATTCAATCTACTGGCCACTTCTAGTTGAGCATTTATATTAACTATTATTTTTCTCAACTTCTTATTCTCAAGCTCATACTCGTGAAATTGGTACTTTTTCTTCATATTTTCTTATGATATCTCCTTGATCTCCTTTAGAGAAGATATCAACTTCTTCCTCAAATAGATCTTTTCATTTAGATCCTTTTATTCACTATCGGAGGTGTTGGATGAGCCACCATAGAGATCTAAAACCATCTCTATGTCCATGGAGTCTACCATGGGTCTAAGGGGTATCAGTTCTTCATCACTACTAGGGGTACTCTTATCTTCTCTTATGGATGAGCAAAACTAGGATCTCTCTTCTTCCTCGAAGGTACCCTGATTGGATATTTCTACAAATGTAGGTATCTTTTCAAAATGACTAGATGTATGAGTTCTTTATCTTCAAAAGAAGAATATGTACATCTAGTGGTTGAATGACCTATCTCTTTATATTTATCACAAAGAAATAGCTTACCTTTTAAGAAAATTGGCCTCTCTTCTGATTTTTCATCATCATCTCGAGAGTGATGAGAATCAAATTCAGAATTAAGAGGACCATCTTCAATATTCTCAACATCTTTTTTTTCGAATTCTTTCTTTGACTTCTTCCTTCTCTTCTTCTCATTAGTAGTCTTCATAGATTCAGGTTCACTGCTTGAGAAACAGGGTTCTTCAACCCCCTCTTGAGATGTGTACCTTTATCCTTCATATAGATACTCAAATTTGTGCAACATTTCCTTTTCTAACTCACAATGCCTCACTTTATCAACATCTAGCTTAGACAACCCTTTCATGATGATTTCATTGACCTCTGCATTGAACTCATTTGTCTTTCCATATATCAGAGACATCCAAATGTCTTCATTGACAATCATCAAGTAGGTTTCCATTCTTATCTTCCAAAGCTCATAGTTTGAGACCCCGTCATGCTATTAGCCAAATTCAATTAGCCATTCTTTCCCTTTGATCTACCTTCTAGCAATTAAGTTATTCTTGAAGGAAACTTGCTCTGATACCAATTGTTTAAAACAATGTTAATACTGAAAGGGGGATGAATCGATATTAAGGCCAACTTAAACTTTTATGCAAATTCATTTTTACTCATTCAAAATTGGCATCCATTATATGACAGTAACCATTAACAAATAATAATAGTAGCCATATAAACCAATACAAGCATGCACATCATCAAAAAAAACACATGAGACATGGAGGTTTAATGTGGAAACCCTTCCGGGAAAAAAACCACCAAAGCTTGTCATAGTTATTGATGTAAAACTAAGAGAACATACTTTATCACATCAATTTGTTTATGAGTCACCACTCACGGGAAGCACCGACTCTGATTATTTGCTAGCACCCACTAGTGGGAACCACCAAATCCATCCTTTTGTAGATACCTGGTCAACCTACCAAAATCACCAACTCCATGGATTTGTTGCAAACACCAACTTGTAGCTCCTTGGATTTACACAAGAACCAACTTGTAGGAGGCACCAAACCCAAAGGCTTCTCAGACACCCAGTAGAGATGGAAGCACATCCTTCCCATATGCAAGCTCCAACACACACTCAAAAGATAACTTACTACTCACTATAATTGGAAACCTCTCTGCCTCTTTTCATCTCTTTGTTATCCTCAACCCTTGACCCACACAACATTATCTATACTTTGATCACTCTAGAACAACCCACTATTATACTAAAAAATAGTCACTGATCATAGCCCACACAACACTCTGTACTCTGCTCAGTTTGCAACAACACAATGTACTCATCTTTCTGCTCTCAAAAACATATACTTAGCTCTTCATCCCTTCTATTCCACAGACTCTCTTGGACTCTTACACAAAAACATAGGCTCTCTCGAGGTCTCTTTTCTATGCATAGACATTATCAGCCTCTTCTTTGTAGTACAAGTTCACTCAACCTCACACAACAATGCACTCACACCCACTAAGTTCTCCACACACCTCACTGGACACAATGTTGTTTCTCCCCACATTTCTCAGCTGTAATCATAGTTTTTGTTTCATTATTTCTCACTGTTCGATGTTGTCTTTGCTACCATCCACATTTCTCGAGAGTGTACTCCTAGCATGGTTATCTATTCTGCAGTCGTGTAAAAAACTTGGCCATTACAACTGAATTAATTTAAGGGATGGAATTCTTAGCAATGTCCCATACTGAAATTAAATCTCAGTCACACTGCACACCCAAGAGGTTCTTAAATTCTTATGAATGGTTGACATAGTTTGGAAGGTACTTCAACATGGCTTCTCTGAATTGTGATCAGACCTACTGTCCCTGAGGCTCTTTTCTTCATTTAATTCAATGAAGCGTGCATGGGAAGATCAAGGATGGCTTGTCTTAGCTCATGTCAGACTCCTTGTAGTGTGAAAGAAAGCTCAATCATGGTTGTTATGGAATTAACTATTGCTTCTACAAATCATGATCCTCTCTATCTTTGTCTCTTGCCTACGATAGTCGATATTGACTTCATGAAAGCATTTGTGCAACTGTGTTCCCCTTTGCCTTAACCAAATGATATTTGTAGTCATCATTACTCCTGTGACACCAACCTTACTATGCACATTTAATCTTTAGCTACCGACCCATTCATCCTCCATACTCCATTCCCAATATCTTGTAAGAATATTAAGGAGATGTTATGAAATCATGATATTCTGAGCCTGCCCTTCAGCCCCTTTTTCTTTGCCTCTTGTTGTTTTTCCACCATAGAACTAGATGTTGTGACCATTGGCATCAAAATTAGGTGATGCAATATCTAAGCCCCACATATTGTAACTTTTTGTTAAGGTTTTATTACTATATTACGAGATACTCAAATTTTGAGCCTAGCCACTAGCCCCTTTTACTTTGCCCCTTATTACATTTCCACCATAGGATTGGGTGATGTGACCAACAACATAGAGCTTAGGTACTAAGCCCTTCAGGAAATTATTTAACTACCCATTTAAAACATTATTTACAACTTTTTAGGACTTTATTTCAGAGGTAGATGGCATCATAACCCATTCTCAATTAACTCATACAATGAACACACTTTTCACACTCATGCGCATACCCCAAGAAAATGTAATCTTGGTTAACATTAGCAAGCCAAGACATGAATAAAGCCACATAATACTAATCTAACACACATAGATTAAGCCCACTTGGGCACTAGGGCCAAACAATTTATGTAGTTAGATATAGGATCAATGGGATAGGCTTTTAATAACACCCATCAATCACTTACATTCATATATATATAATTTTAATTATTAGGGAGCCTAAAATCCTTCACCATCCCACTGTCCAAAGCCATAGTGCATCAAAAACCTGATTAAGAGGGGGTTAGGGTAGGTCTTTGTGTGAACAATTCTCCTTAGGGCTACCCAACCCATGGTAGGGATTCCCTTGCAGTAGCTTATCACCAAGAAGCTCAAGACTTGACCACTCCCATGGGACGAAGGTAACTGCAGTGACGGATCATAGGAAAACACCCTATAGGACTGGTTGTGGGCAATAGTTGATTCTCTACCCCACCTTTCTATGGACAACTTTACTTACAAGGATTACATTCTGTCAAGTAAAAAGTATTTTGTGAGCCCGTATAAAATAGTGTATTTAGGACTCATTTGAGCATTTATACCACCGATAGGCTAGAGGTCATTTTTATTTGATAGGGAATGCTTTCTTACATTAGAGTAGAATCTTAATATAGTTAGTTTACATTTGGCACCACTATACTAGGTGTTTTCTTGTTGTTTATTGCTCTTTTTCTCCTATCATCCTTTAGTCTATTGAGTCATCATTGTATTGACATCATTGGGTCCCCTATGAGTTAGGACATATTACTCCTCGTCCAGTTAGAGTTCATCATCCTAGTCCTCCATTGAGTCCTCCTTCTAACTCTAGTTCTACTGTTTCTTCCAGTTCTTCCTTTGATTCTGTATCTTCCCAACCCCATATTGTCACCATGTTAGGAACCAACATGGGTGTGGGAATGAATTTGGTAAGAAAGGTACCATGCATGGAAAATTTTAGGGGCTAATATTCCCAGGTGGGCTAATTTTCCATGATTTTTCCAAAAAAACGATTCATCAATTTCCATTTTTTCTAAAAATGATTTCGCAAAAATTTACAATATAAATTTATTTTACCTTAAAAATCCAACATCATATAGAGAGTGTATATAAAATCCTTATAAATTTGAATAGCTTTACAAATATATCAATAAAGTTTTTATAGTTTTCATATTAGGGACTAGTGACATTCGCTAATGCTTTTAAACTTCAAAATGATTTTCCATAAAATTTCCATGGTTCCAAGGTAACACCACAAGCAGCATCTCTGTTGACATGGTCACTCCTCCTCCATTGCTACCCTTTATGGTTGGTTTGAGTTTCCTTGATTTTATCTAGCTTATCAATGACCCTCTTCTCCATGACCCCAATTGGCCTACCATGCCTACTAAAATTCCTTTTGACATTCCAAAATTTGAAAGAAATCCTAGAGAAGATCCCATATCACATTTGCTAATTCCATATGTAGTTTTCATCCAATTCTATCACTAAAGACTCCTTCCATATTCGCATCTTATAAAACTATTATTAGAACTTCTTCTAAGTGGTATGTGGACCAACCACGTGCCTCCCATTCCACTTCTGTGACTCTTTCCAAAGATTTTTTATCCTATGTCAAATTATCTCTCCATCATCACACCAGAACTGAACTCTTGACTTCTTTCCATAAAACCTCTTCCACTCACCTATCTGACCATGTTTAAGAATGGCGCAGAAGGAGGAGCATGTGTACCACCCATGAATTTGAAGACCATATTTATATGGATTGGTTCCTTATATCACTTTTGTCCCCCATATGTAAAGATGTTTCCTCCCACTTCCTGCAGTCTAAAGAAGAAGTTCTCCAAGTAGCTTTGAAATATGACCCGAGCTATGCACAATCAATATATGTTTATATTGTCCTTCTTGATTTTTCCTCGGTCGACTGCTACTAATGACTAGAGGCATGTCATGCCATAGAGGGTATCGTTGGATCCATTTCACACCATCAACCTCCACCATATGCTCCAAATTTGTTGAGTTACGATTAATCACAAGGGGGGATGAGTTCCTTTTACACATATCCCCTTGCCAATCCTTCACTTGGAAACACTCATGTAGGTCTAATCACGTCATATGCATATCTCGATTTTCATCAGCCAATGCCAAGGCCAACTACTGCTTCACCTATTTATCCTTATGTTGCCCCATATCCTTACTATATGCATGCTTTTCATATCACTACAGCCTCACCGGAACCAATGCCCCAACAACCCATTCCCCCTCTACCTATACCGCCACAATAAGCTCCTCCTCAAGGTCAAGTGTATGCTCAATGGAGTGAAACCAATCCCACCACTCCCAGGAGAAATAACAAGGGGAAAGGTAACCAAATATAACCATCTCAAGATAATCAGGGTAACCAGGGTCCACCACTCAATACTTCATAGGGGAACCAGCCTAATCCCATAACCCACTAACATGACAAAATAACCAAGCAAAAAAAGGCTCTCCATACGAATAAAATTTGTGCTTGTTGTGATGTATTTGGCCATTATACTCACAAGTGTCCCATTTTACATTAGATGCATTAGGTATGGGAATCTCAAGTAGCTACTTCTTGAGGTCTTTAGCCTATTACTCCTCTCCTCCTCTTCCTTCATCTCGATCAACGATTCTTACCAATCCTTTTCCTCATCAAGAATATATAGCTACACAACCCACACAGGGTAATGAATCTCCCTAACCTTTGCAACCTGGTGTTGTAGTGACTGCAACACCCTCCAAAATTTTTTCCTACATCCACATTTGGAGCCTTTCTTGATTTTTTTCATTGATGTTTGCAAACAGTTGGGATCATCCCATGAGCTCGTGTCGAGTCTTTTCACCCTCCTCACTTACTTGACCGTTCACTAGACATATTTGAGCATGTTGGTCACAATGCCATGCTTGCAGTCATATTCTAGCTATGTTCGTGGTCCTTTTTCATGTGTACAAGTTGTATTCACTATGTAAGCATATGTCATGCTCACACAT
>Ga0181459_100242_pt1 | contig 11802 bp, 14 predicted proteins | sample InSIn2SAF170_FD_119060 | JGI IMG/M metagenome (GOLD analysis project Ga0181459, IMG submission 119060) | Clean room microbial communities from NASA Spacecraft Assembly Facility at Jet Propulsion Laboratory, Pasadena, California, USA -... ...
ACTGTCGAATGATTAAATCAAACCTTTTGGGTTTCCCGTCTTAATTGAAGATACCACAGTTACAATGAAGAATATCTCACCCTCCATCCTCCCTAATTTCCATGGAGTAAGACATGAGGATCTTGAAACATTTCTTTTTGAGTTTGAAGTTTTATGTAGATCTTATGACTACTTGCTTGATTCTCAAAAATTGAAATTGTTTCCAACCATTCTTAAAGGCAGAGCACTTAAATGGTTTATGGAATTAGGAACACATAGCATAAGAACATGGGAATAAATGAAAAATATGTTGTTAGATAAATACAAAGATTATTTGATGCCTCATAACGTTAAAGATGAAGTCTTTAAAATGATGCAAAAAGAGGATGAAAATCTTGAATATTTCGTTGAAAGATTTGCTTATAATGTTAAAAGGGCTAAGATGCATAATCTAGATGAAGAAACTCTGAAAGATCTTTTGCTAAAATCCAATAGAGATGAGTTGGTAGATCTTCTCAATTCAATTGGAAAAGGAGATTTTCTCAGTTATCATTTAGAGAAATTTGTGAATTTTGTACACACATTTCAAAAGGAAAGGCTAGAACCAGGAAAAAATCAAGGGACCTTATTATGTCTAGGATTAACAAATTTGCAACTGGGATAGTAAGTAGAGCAGAAATAGGTAATTTTCTTAACAACTTCAAAACATATATCTTAGGGAGTATTAGTGAACAAATGGATACCCTTAAGATTCAAAACAAGCAAAAAGTTGAAAATGTTGCATTATAAATTTGTTGTCATAAATACAAAAAGAAACATTCTCTAAGAGAATGTCCTCTTGATAATGTAGAAATATGTGCTATTTGTGAAGAAATTCATATCACAAAGGAATTTCCTTCAATTTCTGGACTTAAAGCAATCTTATAAAATGTAGTTGAAACAAGCCAAGTTGAGCCGCTCTGTTTTATTGGTAAAAGACCATGGCCACCACAACAGCGAAATATGTTACAAGGTCTTAATCCTCAATACCAATCATATGCACAACCTCAGAAAAATTAGAATACTCCAATGCCTTGGCAAAATCGGACACCTCAAAATCCATTATGGACACAAGGTTGGCAGTATCCTCCTAGGAACCGTTAGTATAATCAATTTCAACATCCATTTATCCCATATTGATCTCCATACCATCCTCCTCAATCAAACTCTTTTCCACAATTTTAAAATCAAACTCAACCTTCCAATCGACCACTTCAATTACCATGCACATCATACCCGCAAAAAACCAATCAACTACTTGCTCAACCACTTCCAGATCCAAATAATAAAAATTCACAACTTGCTTACAGTATAGAAGGTTAGAATTTCCAGGCTTGCTTGATAACTCCATTAGATCTAAACAATGTCCAACTTAGATCTAGTAGAATTTTTGAAAAGAAGCTACCATCTGTTGTTATTTAGGAATCTGGAGAGGATGAACCCCTTGAGAAAGAAACATATCTTAATCAAGAATAAATTCCTCAGAAAGAAAGCACCCTTATACATGATGCTTCAATAAACTCAACTCCCATTGCATAACAACCTTCTATTTCTGTTCAAAATCCACCTTTTCCTGAAAGGATAAAATTTGACAAAGGAGTAAAAAAACAAACTGTGTTGCCTGAATATGATATGTTAGATGAACTAAAGAATGTTTGCATCAAAATTCCTTTGTTACAAACTATAAGGTAAATACCAATATTTGCAAAAACAATCAGGGAGTTAAGTATTAAAAAACCAGGAATAAAAAGAAAAGAAGTTAAAAAAATCAATTAGTTGGAAAAATTGTGGATATTATGATGGGAAAACCAGCAGTTCATAAATATCTAGATCCAGGTAGTCCCATTGTAAAACAAGCATTAATGGTGTCGAGATTCGAAACACATTGATCGATTTAGGAGCAGTTATCAATATCATGAGTAAACAAACTATGGATCAATTAAAACTTTCTAATCTTTAATACACACCAACATTACTATAGTTAGCAGATAGATCTGTTATCAAACCAGATGGTGTATTAGAAGATGTATCTATCTCCTTATATTCTTTGGAATATCCTATTGATTTTATGATTTTAACTTTCAAGAATAGTTTAGGAGGACACCCATTGATTCTAGGTAGACCATGGTTAGCTATATCTGATGCTTTTATAAGTTGTAGATCTGGTGATATGTTTATTTCAGATGGAAGCTCTACTAAGAAATTCACATTATATCCTCCTGTAAAACAACAATACAAGTAGAAAATGAAGTTTGGATAGATGATGATAATGAAGATTTTGATATACAACCAATATTTGATACTTCAAAAATAGATGAAGAAGATCAAATTTTAAATTTAATGAATATTATTCTTCCTCATATTGTGAACAAGACCAAAATTTTCAAGAACAATACAATGTTTAATATTTATCATCTCATCAAATGACTTTACATTCTATGGAAAAATTTAGCGATTCTTTAATAGAAATCCTTCGAGGAAAAACTTTGAACATTAACGATAATCTGGAAGAATCCCAAACGAAAAAATTGATAAAGAAGTTACAAGAACATTCCTTTTCTATGTGTTGAAGAAAATGTCAAGCCAATTCGACAACCCCAAACGAGGATGAATCCAAATCTAAGGGAAATTGTTAAATAAGAGTTACAAAAATTGTTGAATGTGAAATTCATTTACCCATATAAGATAGTCAATGGGTCTCACCATTATTGATTGTTCCAAAGAAAAATGGAAAATGGAGAGTATGCATCGATTATAGGGAATTGAATAAAGCTACCTTGAAAGATCATTTTCTGCTTCCCTTTACAGATCAAGTCCTTTATACATTGGCAGTGAAAATTTATTTTTCATTCTTAGATTATTTTAGTGGATATAACCAAATCCAAGTAGCTTCTGAAGATCAATACAAAACAACTTCTACCTGTCCATGGGGAAATTATGCTTACCGAGTACTTCCTTTTGGATTATGTAATGCACCTGCAACATTCCAAAGGACATTTCTAGGCATTTTCCTGGTCTAATTCATGATTGTGTGGAAGTTTACATGGATTCTTTTACTATCTATGGAAATTCTTTTGAGGAAGCTCTTGAAAATTTAGAAAAAGGTTCTCACTAGATGCAAAGAAACAAATCTCTCATTAAGCCATGAAAAAGCTTTTATGATTTGCACCGAGGTAATTGTTTTAGTCCAACACATTTCAGGAGATGGAATTAAAGTGGATGCATCTAAAGTATAAGTTATTTCCAAATTAGAAATTCCTTGTCAAAGAGATGTTAGAATTTTTCTTTGTTTTACTGGTTATTATAGAATATTCATAAAAAAATTCACATAGATAGCCTCTCCATTTTTCAAATTACTTACAAACGATTGTGAATTCATTTGGAATTTTGATTGTCACAAATATTTTGAAACATTGAAAGAAAATATTTCTGAAGCACCCATCTTAAGAGGACCAAATTGGAGTCTTCATTTTCATATTTCAACTTATGCTTCAGATACAACCTTAGGATTTGTATTGTGATAGATTAATTTGACTCCTTATGACATTTATTACACGAGTAAAAATTCATCTCCTACATAATTGAATTACACTGTAACAGAAAAGGAGCTTTTAGTTGGTGTACGTGCCATTAATAAGTTTCGTCATGATATCACTGGTTATGAAACTTTTGTTCACATAAATCACTCTGCAATTAGATATTTAATGAATAAATCAATTACTAATGGCAGAGTTACAAGATAGTTATTGTTATTACAAAAAATCAATATTGTTATCTTGGATAGGCCTGGGAAGGAGAATACATTTGTTGAATTTCTATCTAGGATCCAAAATGATAATAATGATGTTCCTATAAAAGATAATTTTCCTGACGAATATCTTTTTGCAGTATCTATTGGATCTCCTTGGTTTGCAGATATTTCTAAATATTTTGCCACTAGAAAGTTACCTTCATATTTGTCTCCTCAGGAGAAAAGGAAAGCTATTCAAACTAGTGCATCTTACTCATGGATAAATGGAGAATTGTACAAAACAAGGTTTGATTTAATCATTCGACAGTGTGTCAAAGAAGATGAAGTACCTAAAATATTAAAGGCTTGTCACGATGAACCATATGGAGGACACTTTGTTGATAAAAGAACTGCCTATTAAATCCTTATCTTATGATATTATTGGCCTTCTCTTTTTAAAGGTGTCAAATAATATGTTAAGAGATGTGATAGTTGTCAAAGAATGGGAAAGTTTGTTCCTTCAAATGAGATGCCTCTACAACCTCAAGTACTTATTGAACCTTTTGAAAAGTGGACTCTAGATTTTGTTGGTCCAATCAATCCACCATCAAGGGAAAAAAGGTACATTCGTCTCTGTACAGATTATGTCACAAAATGGGTAGAATATAAAGTACTTCCTTTTGCTACTGAAAATGTTATAGTTTCATTTCTTCTTGAGGATATTTTCACTCGTTTTGGTGTCCCAAGGGAATTGTGACAGATCAACGTACTCAATTTACATCCAAGTTGGTGCAAAAGATAATAGAGGAATATAAAATCAAACATCGGAATTCCACTCCATATCATCCATAAGAAAATGGACAATTTGAAGCTATTAATAAATTACTTGAAGCCATTCTTACCAAAATTGTACATCTACATAGAAGAGATTGGGCATGAAAGCTTCCAGAAGCTTTATGGGCATATCGTACCACGTGGAGAAACACAACAAGGCATACTCTTTATGAACTTGTTTATGGGAAGCAATTCTTGTTTCCTATTGAGTTCCAAATAAAGACCTTCAAAACTACAATCAAATTGGGTCTTGATTTATCAGTAGCCCAAAAAAAAAAATGGAGCAATTGAACAAGCTTGATGAGATACGACAAGATGTTATTCACAAAACCAACATAGTTCAACAACAAATATCTAGATGGCATGATAATTTTATCAAAGATAGGAAGTTCCATCTAGGTGATTGGGCATTACTTTTTTATTCTAAACTTCAATATTTCAAGGAAAAATTCAAACTCATTGACTTGGTCCTTATGATATTGAAATTGTCTTTGATAATGGAGCAGTTAGAATTAAGACCATTGATGAAGAAAAAGTAACTTTCCTTGTAAATGGTCATAGATTATGAATATATCATGAACCATTGACAAAGGAAGAGTTCATAAGAAATCTGCAAGATAATATTGATTTGAAATTGGTCAGGGAAGATTCTTCTTCCTCTCCAACTTAGCCTTCTACTTTATTTTTAAAAAAGAAAAATATATATAATAAAAAAAAAATTATATATACATGAAAACCAACATTGTTGGCATGTTTATACAAAAAATCTAGGCTGAAAACCAAGAATCCTTGGCAGCCTAGATTTTCTTTTAATTTCCCTATTATCATCCCATTTATTTTATTCCTCTTTTGTAGAAATAAAACAGCGACAAAATTGTCAATAATTTGCAACATTCATAAAATTTCATAGCTAACTTGACATATTACAACCAAAACAACCTGAATGGAGACAATAGCTAGAGAAACCCAAGCAACCTACAAAAGAACAAATCAGTAAGGTAGAATGAAAGGTATGTTAATATTAGTCAAATATTAAAAAAAAATTTAATTATGATATAAGTAAATGATTATTTTAAAATTAATAACCGTTGCCTCTACCATATTATGCAATGATTACCCTTATCATGACATAATATTGGTTTATGCAATTCAATTCATAAATTTTTGGTAATCATGTCTTATCACAATATGTGAATGACATTAAAACCTTGCCATCATTTGAATTTATTCCACTTCATTCGTATATAATCCCAATTCTTTCGTATCCCATCTCATTTTCTTCGCATCATATCCCACTTCCTTCAACTTTGTTTTATTTTCTCTATTGAAAACATCTCAACTGCTACCTAAATCTCATTCTTGTTACCAAAACTCCATAATCCTATAAAAAGGGTAAATTAAGGACTGAAACTTCCTCAACATGGGAGTTATTGTGCATTCTAAGCCAAATGGGACCAAGTTTCTTAAAGCCTATTTGCAGGTGAAGCAGCAATTTCAGCAGGCATGATGGTTACAGTTCTTTGGGAAGTTTTATGGGCATGATAAGGAGGCCACATGAAGAAATTTCAACCCCCACTCCGGTTATCATTTTTTCTTATCACTCCATGCATTTAGTTTTAAATCCAAGCATGATAAAAATTCTAAAATATAGAAATGACAATATTTTTTTGAAAACACAAATTTAGAGATTTCACAACTGCTGAAATTGCAAAAATAAAACATAGCAATATTATGGCAGCCACACAAAGAAAATAACACAGTGATTTTTGGTCAATGTGACCCTAGAAAAACCCCCTACAACTCTTGGGGAAAACCAGTTTGAGAGCTCTTCTTTATTTCTGAAAATGCTTTTATAGAGAAACTAAAATGCACAGTAAAAATTCCAGCAACCAAAAATTACGACTTATCTCAATTTTTGTGCTTGAACTCTGCCTCCAATATCGTGCCAATCAGTAAACAGCAAAAATAGAAAATTTTCCAGCAATAAAACAACATTAAATGTTGTATGGATTGCCTCAAAAAATGTGCCCAAAACTTGTTGTGCAGAGTGTATGGATTTCAGCAGTACAACTGCCTCGAAATTTGTGCCCAAATCTGCCTCAAAATTTGTGCCCTTGCTGTTACCCCTCTTCTTCGATTTCTGTGATGTCCCTCTTCCTTGATATCTGTGCCTTTTTCCTGTTGTATGATTTTTCCTTGGGATGCATGCCAATAAGTGTTGTTGCCTATATTTTCTGAAATATCTTCTTACTACTCTCCTTCACCTCCTCATTGCAAGAAATTTTCGCCTTTCTCTCTCTTCTCTTTCTCTCAAATGCTCATGAAAGAAAGAATGAATATTTTTCCTCTTCTCTTCTCCTTTTACTCTCTAAATGACCTCTTGGGTTACCCTAAGATCTAATGCCTGAGATTCATTTAGATATAGGGATGAGAATAAATGTGCATTTAATTATCACTTTCTATTTTTTAACTCACCCACTTAAATAAAGACCCACAGCCTTTTATTTCCATAGTCACTTTTTCACTTTCTAATTCTTAATTGACTTTAATAAAGTCACCTTTAAATTAGAATATAACTTTACCACTTATAAAGTCACTTTTAAATTAGAATGTAACTTTACCACTTATAAAGTCGCTTTTAAATTAAATTGACTTTTCCACTTATAAAGTCACTTTAGGAGAAAAGTACAAATAAATTTGGATACTTTTCCCTAGGCCAAATATCAAAGCCTTAGGGAACCACTTGTCCTTTGGTACCCAAATTTTAACACTCCCTCTTACCAAGGAAAGTGTTCCTCACCACTCTCATCTTGTCTTTGAAGTAGACATGCTTGTCCCGTGGTAAGGCTTTGGTGAAAATGTTCGCTACTTGCTCATTTGTGGAAATGCACTCAAGCTTGATAGCTCCCTTTTGGACATAGTCTCTAATGAAGTGATACTTGATCTCAATATGCTTTGACCTGTCATGAAAAACTCAATTCTTCGTGAGTTTTATGCAACTCTGATTATCACAGTAAATTACTAAAGGTCTCAATGCCTGACCAAATAGACCAAACAATATCTTGTGAAGCCATATGGCCTCACAAATAGCCAAACTAGCAGCCATATACTCTACCTCAACTGAGCTCAATGCAACTAATTATTGTTTCCGACTGATCCACGACACAACTATCAAACCCAACCCAAAACAGCACTCGGAAGTACTCTTCCTATCTGAAGCACAACCTCCCCGATCTAAATTTGTATACCCTGTCAGTCTCACTCCATTACCCTGTCTATAATCCAGACCAAAATCCACAATCTCCTGCAAGTAATAAAGAATGTGTTTTGCAGCCACCCAATTCACTCTCATGGGCTCACGCATGAACTGACTCATAGTGTTAACTACAAAACATATATCTAGTCAAGTGCTGACCAAATACATCAAACAACCAATCAGTTGTTTGTGTAGAGTATGATCCATCAACTCAGAATCAGAAGCGTGAAGATTCTTCCAATTAGTGATCATATGTGTAGACATGGGTTTGCAAGCCTCCATGTGAAATCTGCTAAGAATATCCACAATGTACTTCCCTTGTCTCGGGAAGAAATGCCTCTCCTCTTGCCACACCTCCAATCCCAAAAATAATGCATCAAGTTGGTATCCTTCATCTCAAACTCTGAAGCAAGATCTCTCTTGCAACCCTCAATGAGTCTCTTTGCACGAGTGATGATCAAGTCATCAACATACAACACCAGAATGAAAGGCTCCTTACCCACCACAATGAAGTATAGGTTTTGATCAACCTCACTCTTTGTGAAATCCAACCACTGTATGTATCAATCCTCAAGTACCAAACTCTAGGAGCTTGTTGTAGGCCATAGAGTGTCTTTTTCAATCTGCATGCATGGGACTCCTTCCCATGCACCTCAAAGCCGTACAGCTTCTCAATATAAACCTCATCCTAAATGAAGCCATTGAGAATGTGGTCTTCACATCCATCTGGTGGATCTTCCAACCCATCTCTGTTGCGACTGATGTAATGGAGCGAATAGATGTATATCGGGCTACGGGAGCAAAGGTCTCCTCATAGTCAACTCCCTCTACCTGTGAGAACCCTCTCGCCACAAATCGAGCTTTAAACTTCTCGATGCTACCATCTACGGCATGCTTTATCTTGTAGAGCCATCTAGAAGTAACAATTGATTTACCTTCAGGCCTCGGCACTGTTATCACTCAGGTTTTCCCCAAAGTTGTAAGAAAGGGAAGGATGTCGAGGTAACCACAGACCAATCTTTTAGATACAGAATCTAGCCAATCTGTATCCAGAGAGGGCTCTCTCTTTATGATTTGCTTTGTTTTTTAAAGGTATTAGGCTAGTTATGAAGTTCAAGGGTTTTGTTTGAGTTTGGGTGGTGAGATTTGATAGAACAGAGAGGTAAGACAGAATACTTCAGTCCATTGGGCATGATGGAGTCAGAGAAGATGGCTTTCTGGATTTGGTTTCTTAACAGAGGATGGTTTCACAGAGCAAGGTAGTCAAACAGGGAAAAAATAGAGACTTGAAACAGATGGAATGGGTTCCAATGGGTAAAGGGCAATTAAAAATCCTTCAACCTATTGAAAGAGGGAAAACATAGCAAAAAATGACATTTTTCCTTTTCTTTGACAAAACGAAGTTTTGGCAAGATTTTTTGGATTTGATGGGCAGATGACGTAAGCGGTACGGATGATGTTAGTGGGAGTATGGGAGCAGCTGACATGGTGGGTGACATCATTAAAGGGACAGATGACGTCAGCAAAGGGTGACGAGGTGGGTGACATCATCGAAGGGCGATGATAAGCAGTTTTGTCAGCACCGCTTTTGGGGTCAAGTGGTTTCAGGTGGAGGGCAAGCGATCATGCTGGGAGAGCGACGTGTGGCAAAGTACGGGTGCCAAAACCGTCGGTCCCCACGAGTTAAACATCGGCCGAAAGGCAATTGCGATATGATTTATCAACCGTCGGATGGATGGGCAGAGATTTGACGACAGGTGCTCATGGAATATGGCAGAGGTTTAAACAACGGGGGGCCGATATAATTAAATGTGTTTTTAATATGTAAGGGTTGGTTTTTAATGGTCGGGGGGATGTTATTAATTAACCCAAATGGCTAATTAACCCATTTATGTGCGGCAGGGAGGTTCTTAATAAGTTTCAAACAAACTTATTAATCCTTTTAAACAATGTTTTTATGGTTTATAATTAATCGGGGCGGGATATGTATTATTTGGTGTTTTTAACATATATTTACATAATACGGGATGGGTAAAAATTATAGGGATTTATATATAATACATGTTAAAAATTAATATGAATCTTGAAATGAACCATCGCTGAGTTAAAATGTTTTTTTGCATTAAAACTTAGGCTACAGTGGGAAAAAGGGGTTTGTATGATATTTGTGCATTTCCCTAAGTGAAATGGGGTTTTTACTTAGGAAAACGTTTATGAAATGAGATGAGTGATTTTAGGGATATTAAGAATAGATCTTAATATTTTGGGGAAATTAGTGAGATCTTTGGGGAAAAGTATGAAGGGGAGCTAGTTATATAACCTTGCCTCGCTTGAGCTGCATCAAGTAAAATATCTGCTTCGCACTTGTGATAGAAGTGAAAGTTAACACATTTTTTTAAAAACATAATCCATCACAGGTGTCATTCTACAACACCAATCTACCTACCTTGCCTACTTTGCCTAGTATTTTTTACTTCTTTCTTTGGGTGCACTTAGACTGGCAAACCCTGATCAATCTTCTTTTCTTTTCATGATAAGCCTACCTAAGTCTGCACTTATTACATCCAAGAGCTCAGACTTAACTGTTGAGCTCCTTTGCTTCTCTACCTATCTACTTATCTACCAAGATTAAACAGTTTGGTCAGATTTTATTCTCTATCTCTAAAACAAGAAATTCAAACATGAAGTAGCCAAGATTAAGTTGTTTAGCCATTCATCAATTTTGGCATAAATTAACAAGCTACAAACAATTTTTTATTTACAGAAAATGAAAAAGTAGTGGCATTCTGGACTTGCACACTTTCCTGGTCTTTCTTTATTTGGGGTTCATTTCTTCTCATTTTTTTCTTTTAACCATTTTATTCTTTTTACCCTTTGATTTTTCTTTTAGGGCATACCCTCTTTACATTTTTTATATTTTTTTATTTTTTTGATAATATGGAAAACCTTTGAAACAAGGAAAGGGATGAACATATTATAGAGCTCATCAAGTCAATCATGAAATATGACACCTATTGGTATAGGAGTATAACAGGCACTACCTCCCAAACATCATTCTTCATAATAGAAGAATACTCCTCCATCATGGCCTCTCTCCAAACCTGTTGGTTGGCTACCTCCTCATAACTAGAAGGCTCAGAGTCAACAATGCTTGTTACCAATTCCATGTAACTATAGAACCGCTCAGGTGGTTTACTCTCTGTAACCTATCTCTTTGGCCCAGCAAATGATGTGGCCTCGCACAAGATATCTTGAAGCCACTTGGGCTTCCTCTTCCCTGAGCATACTTTTGCCATTGGAGTGAAAGAATCCTCATCATCATCAAAAGCCTAAACTCCTGAAGGCCTACCAACTGACCTCATGCCTGAATTTGTGCCTGTAAATGCTGAAGTACCGTGTGAACTTTCCATTAATGGACTACCCTGTGAACTGCTCTATGAACTGCCCTGCATGCTACCCAAAGAACCACCCACCTAACTCTGAGAGTCACTACTCATTGATGGACCTGACACTGTAATCGATGTACCTCTTGATCCTTGACCACTGGATCCCTGTGACTAACTCAGTTACTCCTGAGGGTATGGGGACTCTAGATACTCTAACTCCTGTGACCTCTTGAAAGCTCTCTCCTCCTTGAACTTCACATCCCACCTGACAACCACTTTCCTCTGCACAAGAATATAAATCCAATCAGCTTTCGAGATCTTGCTATAACCCACAAAGATTCCCTTGTCTACAGCGGGATCTAGCTTGGTCCTGTTCTCCTTGGGGACATAGGAATATGTAAGGCACCCAAAGATACAAAAGTGCCCAATCTCATGCTTTTTCCCAGAAAAAACCTCCTTCGGAGTCACATTCCCCAAGGCACGATGTGGACTCGTGTTCTACAAGTACATAGCAATGTTGCAGGCCTCTACCCAAAAAAATAAAGGTAACCCTTAATCATGAAGCAAGGCTTTGGTAG
>Ga0181459_100245_pt1:0-5000 | contig 11766 bp, 8 predicted proteins | sample InSIn2SAF170_FD_119060 | JGI IMG/M metagenome (GOLD analysis project Ga0181459, IMG submission 119060) | Clean room microbial communities from NASA Spacecraft Assembly Facility at Jet Propulsion Laboratory, Pasadena, California, USA -... ...
TGGTTGCGGTTTGCTGTGCTCTGTGATCTTATTCTTCTCCAAGACCCGATGCTTCATCTGCTTCTTTAGCTTAGTAGGACTTATTTCACGCAATAGCGTGAAACATTTGTTTGGTCTCCCACTGCTATCTATGCTAGCTTGAAAGGTATGGCTACTCTCTTGTTTCCTGCTGAACCTCCTTCCCAATACAGGCTTCGCAGCCATCCCAGCTTGCATTTTTTTTGCAGTGTGGTCCGTCCACTTCATTAAGTTACGGGGTTGGATGAAATAGCTATGCGCTACGGTGCTCGGTGCCGAAGTTAGCTTAGCCGCCCTAAGTGGCGGATTCTTCCTTACTTTAGCTGGTCGAAAAACGGAATTGCACTCGGTCTGAATCCTAACTCGAGGAAGGGTTCGCTTGTGCTTCTATCTTAAGGTGGAAAAAGGCATGAGGATGAGGAGACCCTTGATCCTAACCCTCGAGAGAGCCCTTTTTGCTATGGGGAAGGAATCAAACGAAGCCGGACAAGTTTATTATCACGATGTCAGACAGGCCGCAGGCAAAAAGAGAATGAAACCTGATACTAAGACAGACCTTGACTACGATTTAACTAAGCATCATCTATCGGTCAGATCGATTACTCTGATGGATGGACCACAAGTCCGTTTTTGGCTTGCCACGTTACGTTAAGTAAGGATCATCACCTTTAGGTAGAGGAAGTCCCCTCCTATTTGAAGCAGAGAATGATCGCTCGAAGACTGAGAAGATAGAATCATATGTTTTAAGCATCGGTTGCGACATCGAATGAGACTTATCCAGGGAGCAAAGACTCCGGTTGTCTTTTGTCTTTTTTGAAGGAGTCGAACGCAGCCTAAAAAGACGCTACGAAGCGGTCGAGGGTTGAGGGCGAGTGGACAGTTAGGCGGCTACTCTCCAGCCTTGGAATAAGACAGGACAGAAAGAAGAGCATACCGCGCCATTATGAGGCTAAATCGAGTCGCTGGCCAATCAACTAATTCCATTGTCGTCTTCTTTTGCTCTTCCAGTTCGTCAAGGATCTTCGCTCACACCGGACCGGTTACCGACCTCCTCGTTCGTAGGCCTTTTTGGCTGTGGGGTGTATGTATCGATGCCTTTCTTTACAAGAAGAGCCTCGAAGAGCGGAAAGAAGACCACTGATCATATATTTTCTTACATATTTGATTCAATAAGGACTTCACCTTATCTAACTAAGATAAGAAAATGAACCATTATAGGCAGAAAGGTAGCCCTTCAGGTGATCCGGTTTGATTGAATATTTGATTCATCACCCAGGTCTTGGTATGAAGGAAGCTAAGTATAGGCCTTGTCTGTAGGCGGAATAGAGTACGCCGTTAGGCAATACGGCAAGCAGTAAGTACTGTTTTCTAATTATTGGACAGAAGGGTCCTTGGAAGGAAGGCGAGCAAGCCGGTACAGATACCTCCGGTTTCAGAGCTGGCACCGGAGAAAGCAGCCAACCAGCAAGAGGAAGGCCAGTGAATAAATCAAGTACTGTTCTTGAAGTCTCAGAGCTGAGCAGTAGCATCGGAGCTAGCTTGGCAAGAGATGAGCTCGAGCTTCATCATTATCTGAGTCGAGCGAGAGCGTCTTTCTTCTTCTCGAGTGAAGTAGCTTACTATTGCTCTGCGCGCTAGCCCCTCTATGTCTTTGTTTCGTGCTAATGCCCTTTTGTTTGCGCTGTGTGCTCTGCGCGTTCTAGCTAGCAAGCAAGCACAGCAAAGCAGCATGAGTCTTTCGCGCTAATGCCATCAGTTGTTGGGGGAGGGATTGATAGATTCACTGATAAGCCATCCCATCTCGAATGAGATGTCGGAGGGAGAACGAATGGGACTGAGGGGAGAACATCCCCGCAAATATTGATGCATGATAAACTAGACTTGCTATTCTTTTCCTCCCCTCTCGGAGAGAGGATCCGGTGAGACACGAGAGGACGGAGAGAACGGTTCCAATTGTCACAGGTTTGCCTACGGGACTGAATGCCTTATCGTAGTTAATACCATGAAGTTGGGTGATTTTGCCACTAATCTGGCCTTGAGGGGCGTGATACTCTTTCAAGTAGCTTGGTTTGAAAAGCCATTTGCTACCAAGGAAATTCGATTCGGATAGGCAAAAGTGTCCAGGTCGAGTTGCCCTCTCTCTTCACAGAATGGCTTTACCCATCTCTTAGTTGCAAGGTGGTGGCATTCTCATCAATCTCCAAGGCGGAAGGAGAAAGCAAGGGGTTAATTGAAAGGGCTTTCTCTGGTCTAGAAAGGCTCCCTCTCCTATGTTCTGAGATAGAGGTTCTATAATATAAGGTCTTCGTTCTTCCTACACCGCAAAGAGAGGAATGAGATTGCAATTTAGTTTAGTTTTAGGAGTGATCCATCCTTGCGTCTAATGCTTCCGAGCTTGACTTCCTTTACTTGCCTCCTAGCTTTCTAAGGTTTCTTTCTTTCTTTAATTGAAGTTCCTAAGGGTGGTCGAAGACTATGGAATGCCTTATAACCTATTAGATGTAGCCATCTCTTTCCTGCCTTTCTAGTAGCTAGCCTTTCCTATTCTAGTAGTTCTCTTTCTCTTATCTGAGTAGCGGACTTTCTTGTGTCTATCTGCTGTTAAATTACTTTATAGAGTCCTAAGGGTAGTCTCAAAGATAAGGGATTCAAGCCGTATTTGTTTTGATTAGCTGTCCCAGGGAAAGGAGTAAGTATTGGCTGTTGGCATGTCCGAGCTAAGATTGGTTGAGGCGGGTAAAGACGGTTGCGTAGCTTACTTGGTAAAGGATTCCTTTAGTTTAGCGGTCATGGATCGATTCTAGGTGGTTCACTTGTATACCCCTATTCTCAGAGTTCACGTTCTGATCTAGTAAATCGACTTTTCAGATGAGTTCCATAGTTTTGGACAGGACAGGTGGAAACCAGGATGTAAAGCGTCTGTTAAAGCAATCGGGCAAATGCGTGTATACTAGCTTATTAGCTTTAGTAGCTTGTGTACTAGCCTGTTAAAGGAAGCAGGGGTACGCTGATTTGGGAATAAGCTGGAAGTAAAGTAGTATGAGTTGAAGTGAAGGGCGCTAGTAAGTAATAATAAGTAGAGCGGAACACTGTTGGCTGAACAAAAGACGTATGACTTGAGAAAGTAAGATCTCCGATCTGTTGTCGGGAAAAGAAGTGAACATGGTACTTTAGAATGCAAATAATAGGTCCTTTTAGCCAAATCCAGGCTTTTGAGTTTGTAGCTAGGCAGCTAAGCCAGTAGTAGTTCAGTTCAGGTCAGGGCATGAAGCTACAGGTTCTATTTGCGGTCGTGAGACAGAGGTCAGAGGCAACTTGTTATATAGGTAGCCGTGCGTGTTAATAGATCTTCTTCTATACTAGTAGTAGCAGTAGTGGGTGAATCGGTTTAATATGGGGTTTTTTTCTTTATTAGAAGGATAAGCACGGTTATTGCTGTTTGTCCCAACATTCAGCCGAGGTAGGCTACTAACTTGCTCGTTATAAGTAGTTAACGAACGGAAATAAGGCCATTTTATGTCTATAAGTGAAGATTGGATGGATGCCCGCTCCTTGGGTATGCTTTCAAAAGGGCTGTTTTCATGCGTGCTGGTGTTCGTGGTCTGTTGGTTTTTCTGTTCTCGTGGGGGAAGGCGGGATTGGCGCATCTACAAGTTGAGAGTGTGCTCGGGCAAGTGGGCTAACCAGAACTACTAGTAACGGGATTTGCCTGCAATACGAGTAAGGGGAATGGAACTCTTGTTTGAGAACTTTAGCTACGGACTTAGGTTAGCTAGCTCAGCTTCTCCTATGGCTATTTGGATTAAGGAACTAGGGTAACGCGAAGACAAAGAAGGCCTAATAATAATGGTGAGTCGAATCAGGCGCGGCAGCCGTTCCAAGGCTTTTATGCCACCGTTCCGGCCTTCTTTAAGATAGGAGAATGAGGTTCAAGCAAAAGACTCCGGGTTTTGCCTAAGGCGAGTAGCAGACTCTGGTTTCAGTGCACGTGTGGAAGGCAACTCTGTTTAGCCAGCAAGCATAGGAAATCAATCCCCCCGGGGAACTTACTATTAATGCTAATCCATTAGTTCTAGCTCGAAGTTTGCCCTTAGTTGTCTCGAAGTTAGCTGCTTGGCATGAGTAGCTTGGCTTGCTCATGCGGGGCTTTGGAAAGAAAGTCACCAGGGAATTCATATACAAATCTTCTAATCCAGCTCGAGAAGTTTTATTTTGAAAAGTAGATCGGGAGTTCAAGCAGATGTTAAATTAGGGTGAGGTTTACTATTCTAGTCTACAGGCCACTTAGCTAAACGAAATCCTGAGTATCGACTGTCGTGTGAGTCTCGACCAATGTGTAGCTGCCGTTAAAAGGCTATAAGTAACGGCATTCTCAGTTAAGATAACAGGATTCAAGCTTGCTTGTGTGTACGTGCTTGTTATAAGTAGATGTAGATGTGAAGGTGCCTAAGGAACCGCCCTAACCCCCTTAAATACGTTGTTAGAGGCGTTGGCTATTCGTAGATCTGTTATACAGGCGATTTAGCTACTTTCAATCCTTAGTTTAAACTCTTCAGTGAGTCTTGCTATCTCCCAGTCGTAACTGTACCTTAGGTCCACTCGCTATGGATGCGAAGAAAGTGACAAAGTCAACCTAACCGCTTACCTTTGGAAACGCGCTAAAACAGGCCTATGGGTTCGCCTTTCTAATAGAAGAAGTATATCTAATTAGCCAGATCGTCTGAAGCATGAACAGAATCACCTTTGTTCCGAAGGCCTAGCGAGTTACTTTTTTTTGAAAGGCGGTCCTTTTCTTTCCCCGGACCGATGACTCGCTTGTTCAGTACTCCTAACTATTATAGGAGGATGCCGTCCCCTCGGGACTACCAGTAGTTTCGGTTGTTGAATCTCGTGCAAGTTAGGTGGTTGTGGTTGTATTGGTTGCAAGCGGAACGTAGGCGCTTTAGGTGTGTGTTGACCATGCACTCTCGCGTCATGTAATG
>Ga0181459_100179_pt1 | contig 11751 bp, 7 predicted proteins | sample InSIn2SAF170_FD_119060 | JGI IMG/M metagenome (GOLD analysis project Ga0181459, IMG submission 119060) | Clean room microbial communities from NASA Spacecraft Assembly Facility at Jet Propulsion Laboratory, Pasadena, California, USA -... ...
ATTTCCGGGGTCATCGAGTTGGTTTCCTTGTAACACACTTGACAGCTACACCTAGAGAACGATTATCGACAAGTCAATCCCGGAACTTCATCCCGATCCGCAAGGTTATTGACACCTAGCTGTTTCACAAGTCAGAACATTACAACGATGCTACCATTCCCTGATGAGATTGCAGCTCGGCATCGAAGCTGGAAGTATAGGAATACGAAAAGCAAGCAATTGCCTCTTGCACGTGCATGAGCATGCCGAATATCCAGGAGCATAGTGGCATTGGAACTCGAGGCGGAGCAGAATTCGAGTCTGATCAGCTGAATTCGGGAATGGCTGTTGCACTCCGACCATTCACATGATAGCACAGCAGGATGAAGAGACGTCTCAGCAAGCCGCAGAGACGACTAGTAATGAACGTCTTTCGCAGTGTCCTTCACAAATTTATCCTCGAACCAGGGATTCTGACGGCCAGCTTTTGTGATCCTGCTACTCGCCGTAGCTGAGCCTCGCCGATGGGAGCCATCTGGAAAGCAAAGAGTCTCAAGTCATGGCTCAGGATGTCCAGGTGAAATTGGCTTTTAACCATTACGAAATTATCTGGTAGAATCCACAGCCCTGATCTTAGAGGCTGGTCAATCCGCCTGTGCTAATTAACATCGTGGTCGGTAATGGCATTGCGGTATACAAGCGGATGTCTGCGAAGTGGAAGAAAAAAAAGGCGCGCCTCGTGAGATACATAGCGCCAATTCCTACACCCAGTTACACACTGGGGCATCAGCATATAACATGCCCACCATTAGTGAAGTTAGTATCTAATACATACACATTTCCATTCCCACATCATCCTCATCCTCATCCTCATCTCTTCAAAGCCTGAAACCTCTTAGCCAAATCATCCACCGTAGGCACCGTCCCCCCAACACCTCCTTTCGATTCCACACCCCCACCACCACTCCTCTGCTGTTGTCCAGGCGGTCTCACCGCTCCACCACCCGGCAACTTCACCTTCGGACTCGGATTATCCGATCTCGCCCCGGGCGGCGCTACAGAAACAGGACTCTTCGCACCCTCGGGTTTCGGCTGTCCCTTCGGCGGTAAAGGTCCTAACCTCAAGTCTTGTTGTGCTGCTTTCCTCGGCGTCACTGGCGCACCTGCACCAGTACCTGTACTGTTGTCCGCTAATATCGGCAGCTCCTTCGCTCCTCCCTCATCACCGTCCTCATCATCATTCTCCTCTTCTTCACCATCAACCTCATCCTGCACCCGTTGTAATTCCCGCTTGTGTCTCGGCCACTCAACCCCATAAGTCTCAGCAATAACCTCCAAATACCCCTGTACCAGTTCCGGCCGTGGCGTCTCAAGCCTCAGTTTACTAACAACCTTCTCCGGCACGCCCACACCCTCCCCCGCCTTCAGCGCAAACTCCTTCCCAAACCGTTCGATCAACATCGCCCTCACAATCCCCAACTCCCTCACATCCCTCGGCAATCGCGGCGCAGCATATATCACCGCCGCAGCAGCCTCCTCCAGTCCCGCTGCCGTAGACTCATCACCCAGTCCGTCTTTGACGTTCTTATCCCGCGGGCAAGTAATAATTCGGCGTAGAGTTCTAAGATCTCCATCAGTTCGACGGTGATGTCGGTGTGGATTATGTTTTCGACGCGGATCCGTGCGCTTTCTTCACGGTTTTGGGAGAGCAGGTCCGCCATTTCGCGGCGGGAGGTTATGGAGAGGGCTGTGTCTTTTTTCTGGGCGTTGCGGAGACGGGGAATGAGCAGGCGGAGGGTGGATTTCAGTTTCACCTGTGAGATACACACTGTCAGTCCTGCTATGCTTTTTGAAGGCAAGGGCGTGGGTGGTTGCGACTTGACGTACTGTCTGTGGTGATGCGGCCGGCATCCTGGCGGCTTGTGCAGATTGATTACTACTATTGAACAGTCTCTTCAGATGGAGTAATGCGATCGACACAATGAATATGAAAAGGCAGATAATCTCGTGAAAGTGTTCGTTGTAGATTTCGTTGAATTCAAGGTCTGGTAGCATGGTGGTCGGATTGCCCCGTTCGCTGTTTTGATTGATTAATGCACGGTACGTATGCCTGGATGACATGTGCGGGGCTCGGTGGCAGCGGGCTGACGGGAAGCTTGGAGTGCTCCAGAGTTCAGCCGGTGTGGGGTTGGCTGGGCTGGGTCTAAGAGCGGCAATTAGGGCGTAAGGGCGTCGCAGAAGACGGCTGAATGAAGGCGTATGAAGTGTATACACTGCTAGCTTGGCCTTGATCTCATCTCACGTCAATGACATGCATTATCCAGTGCCGGTACGAGCAATAAAGTATTGAAAGCGAAAGCTGGCCGATTTTACTCGAGCTAAAACCACCATCTACCTTATGTCAAACACGTTTACTGTAGGCAGAGCTTATGGTGGCAGTATTAATGCAAACAAATATCAACATGACTAAAAGTATGTGCATGAAAGCTCTTTATCTAGCTAGTAAAACAAACAGTTGAATGTCCTGTTGCTGTGCCGCTTCAACAACGCCATGCTTACATTGAGCAAGAAGTTCAACCCCTGTCGCCGTCGCTTCACCAATCCAACATCACCTGGTTCATCAAGAAATACATTCACAAAAATTGAAGGCACCACCATTCCTCCAGAATAGATGGTCCAAGGTGAAGAACACGCGCCACGTTGCTCAGCTCCGGCATTTCCAGAATGTGCTTCCGCATTGCGTTTGTGTTATAAGAAAGGGTATTGCATATATGGGTATCATGACAAGAATGAAAGTGTTCCTGTAGAATGCCAGCCACTTGGAACGGAGACAAGGCCCATTGCACTGCTCAGTGGCCCATAATTGAGTTGTTGTTCGCTCACAGAAGTAGTGACCAGAAGGCAATAGCAAGTCCTGCAGCGCCCATGCTTAGCTGAGAGGCACCGCCTGATGAGGTTGGGCCTTTAACGTGATTAACGGCTGCGGTGGCGGAAGCAGAAGCATCGACAGTAGTAGTAGGTCCTGTCGTTACAGCGCCAGTCTCCGCCACACTTGATGGTAGCGTACTATTGAAGAGGGCGTAATATGGTTGAACGAAAGACTGGCTTGATCCTGTGGTCTTCGAGCTGCTGTAAACAGTTGATGTAGTAGAACTTGAAAACTGCCCCTGGTTTGTGGTTGTCGTAGTCGATTCGAATACCTCCGACGATGTAGATGCGGTTGTGGTCGTGGTGGTAGTAGTTTTGGTCGACGTTGTCGTTGTACTTGTACTGGTCGTGCTCGATGACGCTGCGCTGGAAGCGTAGAACTGCCCGCCTTTTCCAGAGCTTGACCTCGATGAAGTACTTACTGTACTACTACCACTGCTGCTGGTGCTGCTTCCGCTGTTGCTAGTGGTGCCGACGCTACTGCTGGTAGCACGGCTGCTGGTGCTGCCGGTGACGGTGGTGGAACTGCTGGCACTGCTGACACTGCTAGCAATGATGCTGCTGGTGCCGCTGGTACTGCCGCTACTACTGCTGCTGCTAGAGGAACTACTGCCACTGCCGCTATAGACGACAAAATTGGCTGTAGCTCCTTTGCTAACAGTAACAACACAAAAAGCGCCACCACCTACTCCTGCACTGCTAGACCCCAACATCTGATTAACCTTGTTTGAGCTCATATCAATCGAACATGGAAGGCCGGTGCATCCGCCATTAGGGCAGTCGATCTTCACACCCCAATTAGGCATTGTGTTACGGAACGGCGTGCCCGATTCAAGATAGATCGGATTCCATCCCAGCTTAACAAATGTTAAGCCCGTACTATCCACATTGGTGCCCGCGACATAGGGAGACCAGTTTCCCAGCGGGTTAGCATTTGTTCCCCAAACGCAAGCTTCAGCAGTGCTTGTACCAGGAGGATTAATATAGTAGTGTGCAGCGGTTCCACACCAGTAATCTGTTCCTGGGTTCGCAAGTGTTGCGGAGCTACCAACGTGAGTTGGGATTAACATGGCTTCATTTCCTGGGAGGACAGTCTGACAGAACGCTACTGTATCTCCAGCAGTATTGACTACACCAACATTACTGGATGTAGATTGGCAATATGGTTTGTCAGGGAATGGTTTTGAGATCTGTCCGCTACTATTACAGTACAGACCGCCGTTCTGACCAGGTTAGTAAGTGCGGGAACGAGACGAAGCTTTGAGACTGACCATGGACTGAGGATATGTGTATGATGTTGCAGTTGGGTCCCACTGCATGCTGACTTGACCTGGTGGACAAGCGTAAGGGCAGTAGGTTCCTGGGGTACACGACTGATCTGGACTCATCGCCCATCCTCCATTTGTAGATCCGGGTGTTATTGCGACGAGCCCAGCGTCGGTCGGGAACTGGCATTGTCCTCCACGTTTCTCAATATCAATGGCGATCTCCTTCGTCCCATTGTCCTCTATTCCTCTTGCTCGGTTTTCTCTATGTCTTCGATGGAGGAGTTCGAGGTGTTCATGAACACCTCGTTTCGCATGAATCGCAACTGCTAAAAACAGCAACGCGCTTGCGCTGTTCAACACCGTTTCTGGTCGCATTTGTGTATCGCATTAAAACAGACTGTAAAGAATGACTGGGGTAAGTCGCCAATGGTTAAAGAGTGTGGTGCTCACAGAGCTGCTACTTGTGTAAGGAACGACGATAGACAAAAAAAAACGAACGACTGTACGACGCCGGCGGCTGCTGCTATGAAGAGTATAGCATATGGCCGGCTAACCCCCAACAAAGGGATCTGGATCTGCTCTGACCACAATGTAAATTGCGCAGTGACAAGTCTGGACGCGGAGTGCGCTTGCACGAGCGATCGATCACCCTGACCGGCTAGTCAGGAACTGTCGATCAATGGCGAGTATCTGACTCCACGGCCGAAATTGGCAGTCTGGAGAAGGCGTTCCCTGGCGAATCAAGAATTCTCCAGAGCAGAAGCTTATTCCTGAGCTTGTGTGCACACTCCATAGCGAGATAACAAACTTCCAATCACGTTCCACTTGTTGCCATGCAATTTGGTTAATGCTATGGATTGAAGAATGTCGACCCATAGCAACCCTTTTTTGACAGCCAAAAATGGCCGATGTGCACGTGCTTGATATCAAATGTTGACAGACCGAAGAACATCCAGTTGAGGAGATTGATAGTGGTGGTCCGCGCGGCTTCGTGGTCAACTCATGTGGCCGCCAATAATGCTAACCACCGGCTCTGGTCGTCGTAGTTCTTCCACCCCCATAAAATACAGTAGTGTTTCGCGAGCAAAAGGAACTCTTCAATTTCGTCCATCCACTCGAGCCTGTCTATGCGGTCCTTCTCGTCTGGCGCGATCCAATTTCTCCAGATATGCTCGACATCCGCGGCTCGAGCGCCGAATCCTCGACTAGTCAAGCGTTCTTGCTGAGATAAGAGGTCCGAGTACTTCTCCAGAGTCTGTAACTGGATACCACGAGACATCAAGTTCGTTATCATGGTTTGACCAAAGGGATCATGAGGTCTGATTGGCTCGTAGACAACGATGGCTGTTGGTGCTGTGGCGGTCATGTTTGTGAAATAGGACAGCACACGATCTGCTTGCTCAGGTGATAGGTAGATCAAGCAGCATTCTGAGATGAGCAATGTCGAAGCTTTCGGATCAAGCCAGTCCAGGTTTTCAGGTAGGTCGCGGAGATCTTGAGAATGAATGAAGTATTCGTCGGATTGAAGTTCGTCCTCCGTGATCTTACTGCTACTGAGATCAATGTTGCATAACGCTTTGACCGTCTGAATGCATTGTGGGCTCCTCAAACGAGTGATCTTTATTCGGTTGTTGTCCCTGAAATCTACTTCATGGTAGGAGAAGTTGGTATGGCGTCCTTGTTTCAGTCTGAAATACCTCGTATCACTTCCTGCTCCAAGGGATATGATCTGCTTTGGCCCTGCTGTAGAAGACAGGAACGTATCAACGATACGGTCAATGCCTGTGGTTCGTACATATGTTCCTGCTGTCATTAGCGCTTAGATCAAGAATGGGGAAGTCCTCATACCTCTGTTCATAAGAGGCAGTCTCCGTTGCCAATTCTCATCTGTAAGGTATTTTGCGAATGGGTCGTCAAGATAGCCTGCCTCAACTGCACTTAGCCGTGATGTCGCAGCGTCACAGTCTGTGTTACGAATGACGAGATCCTTGTCAACACGACCGACATTGCCAGCGAGACTACCCCTTCCTCTTCCTCTTCCTCGTCGTAGGGTATTTAGATTTGGTATGGTGGAGGACATTTTCGCTTCATCTAATCTCAATGTCTCTCCAGTTTCTCAGGTAAAATCCTGTAGCAGAATATAAAATTCCGCCAAAAACATACAATAGGCAAAACACTTTGTCAAGCAGGTTCGAGAATTACTCCAAAAGCAAATGCTACTTCTCCTTATTGCAGCGCTCTTGCCGTAAGACTTCACTTGTGCCTAGTCGATTTCCAGCTTTTACTGGTGTTCAATAAGTCAGTGGACGAAAGTCATTTACTCGATTTGATACTGCTATGGGGGCCATGCTCGACTTTTTATTCTCAATTCAGTCTTTTTGGTTTATGTTCACAACGTCACTCTTGCAACATTTTACATGCGCAGTGTTTCACATGCAAGTCCGAATAGGTTCTACCCATTCAAATAGCGACTCCTTGGTGCTAGAAGGATGTTGTAGAAGTATGATTACTTACCTAGATTACACTCACCAGAGCCAAATAGTCTGGACATACCTAGCAGCACATCCTAAGTAGTGCCGATGGTTCCTTGCACATCTGTCATTGTCTCTATCGCCAGTAAGGCTTCATCGTCAACTTCTCCATCAAACTCATCTTCGTAGTCATTCCTGGCACCAGCTCCGTCTGGCCTTGTATCCCCATTCATCCCAGACATGGCGACATCTCTTACTGTAGCCGCAGTTGGCATGTAACTCTGCTCGTTAGGCACCTCTCGTCCCTCGTCGCCACCACCTGCCGCTTTCCTTCCCTTCATAATCCTCTGATGCAGCTCTAAATCTTTCAAACCCCAACTGTCTTTCGCTTGCAAATCTTTCTCGGTGAACGCGGGCTTCGCATTGATCTGATTGCTTAACGGCTGCGCAACGTCACGCAAGAATTTCTTTGCCATACCTATGGCAGCATCGGTCGACAATGCCGTCTGTCCATCAGTGATAGTGCCAGCAATCCATTTCGGAAGTTGATTTCGTTTTTTCTGAAATCGTCGGTCTGCGAGCACCATCACTCCGTAGTCGTCCTTGCCACGTAACACACGACCTAAGCACTGCGCGGCATGTCGCATAGCATCGAAGGAAAGAAATTCTTGTTCTTTGATATGGTACTTTTCTCGCATGAATTCGAGGCGAGCCTTCAGGATTCTGGATTCGGTATACTGGAATGGTGCGCCCATGCACAACACTGTCCGTCCGTAGTGATGGTCAAAATCTATTCCTTCAGATACCTTACCACGAGCAACGCAGAGCAAGATCGCACCTTTCCCATTCTCACAAGCCGTGCGGTATGTCTCAAGTGCTAGACTTGTCTCTTGTGCATCAGGCGTTTCTACGAGGAGTAGCTTGTACTGCCATATTCGGTCCAACACACCCATAGCCTGCCACATCGAGATGATCATCTCCATGTACAAGTACGAAGGGAAGAACACAACGAGGCCATCGGGCGTGATCTTGGCAAATTCGTACAATAGATTTCCATAATTCCGAACCACATTGGGATCTGATCGGACTTGGAAGCCAGAAGATATCGACTGCTGATCGCTCCCCCTTGTGACAATCAGAGGGAGGAAGGATTTTCGCGACAGGGACATGGCATATGATTCAGTGACAACAGCTGGGAAATCTAGGATTTTTGGATACATGTCAAGAGGGCTAATTGTTCCAGAAGTGATGACGACGGAAGCAAATCGCTCGAAGACCGGTTTTATTGCTATTGCTGCGTCGAGGCAAGTGAAGTGCAAAATGGGGTTCGCAACCTGCGCCTGTTCTGTCTCGTAAGGTTCGAGGATGAGTAAGAACCCGCTCTCATAGGTCGCAACGAGCGTGGCGAAGGTCGCAACCTCCTGAAGCGGCTGGTAGTCCTCAATGTTTGTCAATTCCAGAGTTCGAACGAGGGAGGTAAGTCTCTCTGCACAGAACCGTAACGGTTTCTTTTCGATGAATGTATAGTCCTTGAGATGGGCGAGAAAAGATGGAGGTGTCTCCTGGATAACATGCAAGACTTTCATTCGTGTCTTGAGGTATTCAATGAAACGTTTCAGAAAGGCTACGAAATGCTCTGCTCTTCGAATGTTACCGGGGACAGCTTCTTTGAGCAAATCGTCCGGCAGTACTGGGTTGGACATGAATGCTTCCTCATCCCTTGCGGTCCCTGCATCCGCGAGGCCTTTGACGAGCTTTTGATATTCATCCTGTAACTTCTGCTCGTCATTCTGCTTCATTTCTTCAATCTTGCGCTCGAGGTTGCTGGCACCTCTTGTCGCTTTCCGAAGAGAATCTTCTGTGATATCGATAGATAGTGATTCGATGCAGACATTGTCGATATTGTGAGCTTCGTCAAAGACCACAATGCAATCTTTTGATAGCTCCTTCGATACACGTTCTGCAATCTTGGGGTCGAGGAGGTAGTGATAGGAGTAAATGATCACATTGCACCAAGGCATCATTCTTCGCGCAGAAAAGTAAGGGCATTGTTTGTGATTTTCGCCATATTGTAATAGATTGTCTAGAGTAAAGACACCAGTAGGGAGAAGGTTGGAAGGGTCAAGCAAATCGAGATTGTCATGATAGATACACACGTCTACATCTTCACCTCGCTCTTTTTTCTCCTTGACGAAACCGGCGGTCAAGCTCCGACATCGAGCATCAACGACTGCACCACTCTTCTCTCGTTTGACCGATGGATGAAGGCAGAGGTTCTTTCGGCTGGTTAAACCTAGGCCTCGAAATTCTTCGGTATAGCCAAGCTCCTTTGTTCGATATTTCATCAGCGCTTTTAGTTCCGCAAGGGCTTTCTCGATTTCGGACATGGTACGCGAACAATAGATCAGCTTTCGCTTCTCCGGCATGTGCATCTGATAGGCCACAATCAACGACAACAGAGACACAGTTTTGCCGGTGCCTGAAGGCATCTCGAGGACACAATGGCCGCCTGTCGCAAGCGTCCTCTTGAGATCACACATGTAGGCATATTGTTCTGGATAGATTCGAGGATAAGGGAAGAGAACTTCTAGCTCACTAACGATACGTTAACGACTGGACGCGCCGCTGATGACAGTAGGAATAGGATAGCATTACTTACTCGATGTAGAACCTCATCTTGTTGGTCGCCAAAGCCTATCCTCTTTACGATGATAGAAGAAGACTGCAACCAACGGGACGATATAAACATGGATATCGAGCAGTGATGATGTATCAGATATTTTAATGCAGTAGAAGTTCGATTTAAGGACTCGAAATATCGGATACACAAACACATAAAGTTTGGTCATCAATGGTACACCACATGTAAGGTTCTTGGTATGTGTTGAAAGTGCTGTTGTAATTCAAGTAGGCAAAAACGCGCCGTCCTAAAAAGCTCGCGTCAAGGCCACAATTGAGCCCTAACACATGGCGGGGATGCCCTGCATGGTCGATGCTAAATATTTGCCTTACGTCATTCGATACGATCCCCACAGGCACCTTGTAGACAATTTCAGATGTTGCTTAGATTTTAAGGTCATTCTCCTAGCTGATACAAACTCCGAAGCATGAAGAAGGGCTACAAGTCGCAGGCATCTAGTGCCCGTGCCGCCTCAACATTCGGAGGCTTCGGTACCTTCCAGACGACAACATCACCCCTCTCGTACCTGGCTGAACAGCCAGATCTCTCCCAGATTACTGAGCCGCAGGTTGTGGTTGCTCTGAAGAACCTGGGCAAGAAAGACAGCACGACCAAGGCGAAAGCACTCGACGAACTCTTAGTTAGTCTCAAGGACAACTCAGATTTGGCTGTGCTGACAGCATGGAGTGACCTATATCCGAGAACCTCGATAGATAATTCGCAAATCGTCCGACGTTCAGCACATACCTTGCAAGGCATTCTCACAGCAAATTCTGGCAAGAAGATCGTCCCGCTATTACCCAAATTAGTACCATCATGGCTTGCTGGGCTGTACGATAACGACAAATCTGTTGCTAGAGCTGCTGCAGAAGCACTTGATCGATCGTTTGCAACACCCGAGAAAAGAGCGACGTTGTGGAAAGTCTACAAGGACTCGATATTTGAAAGAGTTGAGGACTCGCTGGTAGTCCAGACTTCCAATACGTTGAGTGATGAACGGACAACAAGTCACGACGAGGCAGAGAACAAGTATGTCCGTGTGGTCGGTACTGCTATGCGCCTATTTGAACAGCTGCTCTCAAACGGATTAGAAAATACGAGTATCTTACAGGACAAAAGGTTGTGGCAGTTCGCATATCATGAGGATGCATATCTGCGAAACGGCTTGTGCAACTTGTTGCAGCTCGTCCTCATCAAACACTTTCAAGCCCTAGACTGGACTATCTTGAGTGAATGCTTCCTGTCCCAGGGTCTTAGGAAGAGTCAAATCGGTTCGATGAGATCTTATGTGTCAGCTCTTAGTGCTTTGACAAGAGCAAAAGCATCGATATGGACGTCCGACTACACTGCCAAGACAGCTGTGTCCAAGAGACTACTTCAATTCCTCCGGCAGGGTTCTCAAAATGGACCACAAGACACATGGAAATTGCTCGCAGAGCTAGTGAAACTGATTCCAGTTGAGATTTGGAAGCACGAATCAAATGACACGAACAATTTTGCTGAAGCTTATCGTGTTGGAATATTAAGTGAACGCGTCCATACTGAAGCGGCATGGACTAGTTACTTCCAGATATGCGAATGGCTATCTATAGACCTCGATGCGGATAACCGCTCCTCTTTCGCAGAGCAGAACCTGCTTCCCGTGGTAACCAGCTATGTTAACAAGAGTTCAGATGAGAAGTGGAGGCTTGGAAGCAGGTCTGACAAAACGGCAGTCTCTGCCTTGCTCACTCTATCACACGTTAGTAACGATGTTTTGCAGAAAGCGTGGGCATCTGCGGTTGACAGCACAATTGAGAAGATGCGGCTGTCTTTGCCCGAGTCTTCAAAGGATTTTCGAGCTTCGCAGGATGCGGTCACTGCTCAAGGCCATCGATTGCTGGCTCTGCAACGGACTGTGATCTCGTCCACTTCTGAGGATACGCAGCGCTCCAATGTGCAATCAATACTCAAATCCCTGAACTCATCGCTTCTGCACGCTGCCATTGACCTCCTGAGGGCGAGAAATGGTAAACCTTATGGAGCAGCTAGCATTGTCGAAGCTTTAGCCCAGGACAGCGACATCAAGGACGATCAATTAGAGACTTTTCTAAATTCTGATCTCGAGAACATGCTTGACAGTCCATCTTGCGAGCAGTTGGTAGCACTTGCAATGCTCAGCAACAAGGATATCAGTCGCCGGTTGTTCTCTACCGCTTCGCAGTCTTCCAATATCGATCGTGGCGCCGTGTATTTCGTGCGACATGCTTCTCCAGACCGCCTTGCGGACGACCAAGTTAGAGAGTTTATCATGAAACAGATTGACCACTTCAGAACAGATAGAGAGCGAAAGTTAGCTCTTGCAGTTCTAGCTAACGAAAATCTATTCCGTGATGTGTTGAGAGACGAGATCTTAAAGAGACTCACTACTGACCTGAGCAGTCCG
>Ga0181459_100250_pt1 | contig 11667 bp, 12 predicted proteins | sample InSIn2SAF170_FD_119060 | JGI IMG/M metagenome (GOLD analysis project Ga0181459, IMG submission 119060) | Clean room microbial communities from NASA Spacecraft Assembly Facility at Jet Propulsion Laboratory, Pasadena, California, USA -... ...
CGATTAAAATGGTATCAAGACATACGAGCCCATTGGAACTGTGTTCAGGTTGGATTTCTAATGCGAATCGCTCACCATAAAAACCAGGACCCCAGGATACTCCGACTTTAGCTTGGTTAAGCTAGACCACCGGAAGAATGAGTCAGTCAGCGAGTTAAGCACTTGCAGACGACGGCTACATCGCGACTCACTAGACCTTTGGGATTCTTATAGAACACCCAAAGAAGGATAAAGTAGACCAAGCAATACACAGCGGTTCCCCCAAGGTACGCGACATATACTCCTCGAATATACCCAGATGACGTTGTCAGTGGCTTACCATTGGGACCGCGCTGCTGTTGTTGATTATTGGCGCCTTCGTCAAATGCAAGCGTATCGTCCCATTTTGTAGCTACAAAGTAGCCAAATCCGAGAAGAGCGAGTGAATTGGCGACCCCTGAATTGCACAAGTCAAGTCACAAGTCAGCCTTAGATTGTCGTGATAATGTACGCGGTCTTTACCAAGGAGCGATAGGCTGGCGAGCAGGGTACGAGAATCAAATTAAGAGATCATCAGCTGGTTGGACTGCGGCTAAGTTCGAGACAAGCTGGCCCTCCTCACATATATAACGCTAGACCGCGCATGCTGCTAAAGCTGAGGTCACTCCCAGAAACTGTTTGCACTGCTTTAGCTTCGAATTTTGTCAGATTTGGTAGTCTGTTTGCTCGTTTGACCAGTTGATGAGGCTCATAGCTTTGAGGACCGACTGATCCACTCATGTTCACTTTTTCCTCTCGTTTGAGTAGAGCGAATCCTGAATCTCTCTTCATCTTGCCTCCACGAAGTATCTTTGCTTTGTCTAGGCGTCTGGCTGTAGTACAGGGTGAGAAGAGTCAGTTTAAGGAATACTGAGTACCCAGGATGGCTGGTTAGACCTACCATAATCCATGTAGTTTTCGCAGGCGGTACCTTTGCAATAGCCTTGCAATCCCAGTTGAAGTCCATTGTCAAGTTCCGGGGAGGTCTTTGGATTCTCACCGTCCTGTGCAGAAATAGTCAGTCCTGAGTCTTGCGCCTATTGCGCAGGTTTGGCATATTGATGTAAGAGTGGATTGTAAGTATACGACCAGACTTACTTTCGAATTGGATACAATGGAAAACTAGAGCGAGGAAAAGCGGCGTGTTGCCGTTGCCCTGGTAAGCTGTTTTGTTTCGATATAAATGGGTTTAGGTGACTGAACTTACAAATATCGTATTTGCAATGGGAGTTGAGCAAGACATCATTACGAAACCCACAAGTACTGTGAGTAGCAAGACGTCTTGCAGATAGCGCATTTTAGCCATGATGGCGATCTGGCAGTGGTTCTATTTGAAGGGGTGTAGCTAGCTCAAGTGGCAAGAAGCTTGGATTTGTCGATGATAGAGGGTGTAGGAGTATCGTGAGCTCACGCCTCTCCAGGAGGGTGCCGAGTTCCGTGTGTTCTTCGAGCTCTTGGCTGAAACTGTGTGTGAATGGGGGGCAGCTTCTCAGACTGTTAACCACGCGTAAGCAAGCTGAAAAGAGTCAGGGATCGCCTATACAGGCCCGAGTACATTGTCGAGAGGGAGAGCAGTTACAGGATTGGAAGGCGATGTATCCTCGTTCCAATGGGGAGGATAGCCAGTCTCGTAGCTGGTGCTGTATCGCCTCAGGAGCTGCTGAATGGAGATGAGCCGAGTGAGCGGAGACGGGTGAGGGACAGGCGCGACGGGAGATGATCAGAGAGAGCTGTAGTAATGAGGAGAGGAATGCATATGCTGATGATGAAGAGCTGGGCATATCTACCATAGTATATAGGTTCAAGTTAGAGCACGTGAGGTGTTGAAAAGGTCAGTAAGTGCGCCTATCCAGCCCAATCCAAGTCCACAGCATCATGTCAGCATACTGTTAGACACACTCATTATAGTCAGTCTCTTCCTGTATAGCTTTCAAAGCATTTGCAGTGGTCCATGAGGATGATCGAGTTCCCAACTCCGCTTTGTCGATGAATTTAAAATGTTCTTGTTGCTTGAATCAACTTGGAATAGAACAATATACTCGTATTGATCATCAGGAGCTGTCATTTGAACCAACTCAACCCACTCGCACACCATGTCCAAGCTCTGGGGAGGAAGATTCACAGGCAAGGTCGACCCAGTCATGGAGCGATTCAACGAGAGCTTGAGCTACGACAAGCGAATGTATCGAGCAGATGTTCTTGGTTCTCAGGCTTATGCTAAAGGTCTTGTCCAGGCTGGTGTCTTGACTGAGGAAGAGCGGGAGGTGCGTATACGGTGGTGATTTGAATTGGATCCAAGACAAGCTGATTGACTCGTTTATATAGAAAATTCATAATGGATTAGAAGAGGTGCTTAAAGAATGGAAGGAAGACAGATTCGCAATCCAACAGAGCGATGAAGATATTCACACTGCTAATGAGAGACGCCTCGCCGAGCTCATTGGTCCTACTGCCGGTGAGATTTTTACTAAAGAGTATATACCCACTTTATACTAACGTGTTATTGGCAGGCAAACTACACACTGGAAGATCTAGGAACGACCAGGTAGCAACTGACATGCGCATCTGGCTCCTCGAACAGGTTGAGACATTGGAAAGTCTCATGAAGGACCTCCTAAAGGTCACTATTGCTCGAGCAGAGAGTGAGATTGACCATATCATGCCTGGATATACTCATCTCCAGGTGCGTCGCATTCGTCTTTATTGGTAAGCTTGGATCCGCGCTGATTTCTATTCTATTCGTTCCACAGCGCGCTCAACCCATTCGATGGCCACACTTCCTCCTTTCACACTGCGGCTTCTTCATAAGCGACCTGAAACGTCTCCAAGACCTCAAACCTCGCATCTCTGTCCTGCCTCTTGGATCTGGACCTCTCGCCGGTAATCCATTCGCAATGCCACGAGATCTCCTTCAGAAAGAACTAGGTTTCGACTCTCTCTCCCTGAACTCCATGCAAGGTGTAGCAGACAGAGATTTCATTGCTGAATTCCTCTTCTGGACAACAATGACATTGATTCACATCAGTCGAATTGCAGAAGATCTCATTATCTACTCCTCATCCGAGTTTGGATTCGTTACTCTCAGTGATGCCTACAGCACTGGATCTAGCATCATGCCTCAAAAGAAAAATCCTGACTCGCTTGAATTGCTTCGAGGCAAGACTGGTCGCGTCTTTGGTGATTTCGCCGGTCTTCTTATGACTCTCAAGGGAGTTCCCTCGACCTACAATAAGGATCTACAAGAAGACAAGGAGCCCATGTTTGATGCAGCACATACTATTGAGAATTCATTGCTAGTGCTCCAGGGCGTCATCTCCACTCTCAATGTGCGTACAGCGAACTGTTTTGTTGTATACCATGATGCTGACAAATTACTCTCCTCTCGCAGATCCACCCTGAAAATATGAGACGATCTCTAACAGATGACATGCTTGCTACCGATCTAGCCGAGTACCTCGTCCGCAAAGGAGTAAGTTATATACAATGATGACTATCACCAATATTATGCTAAGCCATATGCGCTCGTGACTACAGATTCCATTCCGTGAGACCCATCACATCTCCGGCTCAGCAGTCCGTCTAGCAGAGGAGAACAAGATCTCTTTGTCCCAGCTCACACTGGAGCAGCTAAAGTCTCTATCGCCAACATTCGAAAAGGACGTCGTCGATGTCTTCAGTTTCGAGACGAGCGTAGAACGACGAGATGTCGTTGGAGGTACAAGTCGCCGAGCAGTCTTGGAACAGATTGAGACTGTCAAGAAGGTTGTTGGCAACTAGATGCGAGCGTATTCACCATCGTGATGAATGTCTGTCTTTAATTAGACGCGAGGTTGCTATATTGTAGACTTGGGAATCCAGCAATGCTTGACATTGGTATCTTGTCGAGGATAGACCGAAGCAAGAGGATTACGGACTTCTCCTTGCTGCTTTGCATAGTATGTTGAATCAGGCTGTTGACCTTGACAAGAGCTTCCTTCATCTTCGGTCCAGCACGGTTGAGATAGATTCGTCCACCCTAGCATGCTCAATGACCCCTTCGAGCAACCTCCAAGCAGCGTTCGGCGAATCCAGGGACAGTGTAAACCTCCACACCTGCATCTTTAAGCAACTGAACACCTTCGCATTTTACAAAGTCATCAGGTTCGACTGTACCAAGGAAGACCCTCTTGATTCCAGCTTGAAGAATTCGTTTAGTACAGTCTACATTGCCAGACAAGCGGACCGAGCAGGGTTCCATTGTAGTGTAGATATCGCTGCCTTGTAGTTTATCTTGTGTGTCTTTTTGTTGATTCAGCAGTTTATCGATGGCATTAGCTTCGGCGTGCGTGTTCCCTTCGAGTTCGCGAGAATAGCCAGTTGAGAGGACTTCTGATGATTCAGGTGATGAGATAACTGCTCCCACGCAGAATGCAGTTGGTGCGGGAATACATTGCTCTGCTTGTTCGAGTGCGAGTGTCATGAGTCTCGCCTGGTCCGCTGCGCTTGGAAGGTCTGCAGGAGAACAGGCGTGTTAGCTTCGCAGCAGGTTAACAGAATATTCGTAGATAGCATCAACGACACACTGGAGTTAGATGACATGCTCGTTGATGTTTTGATAATTGAAGTAGTTGGTGAAAGAGCAAAGCCGGAAGATGCTTCGTAGCGACTTAAAATAAGACAAGAGGCTTTTCATTCTTGAAATACTACAAGTATTAGCAAAAGCTAAGAAGCAAGACAAAGACATTCAAAACACTGTAAAGTCTGTTAATCTTTGAAGTCTTTCAGATTCTAGAAGCCTGAAGTACACCTAGCAAGTCACGTGCAGCCATACATATGGAAGAAAGCTATGTGATGATGAAACTACGACCTTGCATTGCATTGCATTGCGTGAGAACTACATCATTACATTACACTCCTTGAGCTCGTCCACTACAGCTCTTGCACTCATGCAGAATCACTCGCCGACTTATTTGCAACTGCAAGATAGCCCCGCTTGTTGTAATCAGAGTAGAACTCGATGTCATTTCGCTTAGTGGGGAGGCTGCGGGAAAAGAACAGACAACAGCATTAGATCGTACGATGGAGAAGTAAGGATGAAGTGCACTTACGCCTGCTTGGGTATGGGACGGCCTTTCTCGATACTGATTCCAACAGACGAAGCGAAGCATACGTTAGTGAAGAGCCAGAGCAAAAGCACGAGCACAAGGTAGACTTACAAACGATGTGGCTTGAGAAGAGCTCTTAGACCGAGTTTATTGTAATATTGGCATACAATCTTCCCTCCCGCCTGTTCGATGGCTCTTATTGCGGTTTGTGATGCTTTTGCGACTACAATGTCGAGAGGAGGCAGTTGAACAGGAGCGGCGGTTGTGGCCTGTGAGGGACATTACACGGAGGACATGATCAGCAAGAGAAGCATCGTCAGAAGGGCACAGCACGAGCACGCAGAGACTATACTCACATTCCCTAATAGCTTGACACCACCTTCCTTCACACCATGTACTGCACCAGAATCGAGGAGTTCTTTCATTGTAATCTTGCTGGAAGGGTTAAGCTTTCCTTGTGCGATCCATTCGCTTAGAGTTTGTAGTTGTAGTACAGTCATTTCACGTCGGTGTCTGCGTGCGTGCATAAGTTATATCAGAACAGCTCTACAATCTTTTCTCGAGGCATGATCGTCACCCACGAATTAGTAAAGCCAATCTTTGGCATCGAACGAGACAAGGGAGTCTGACCACCTTCGAAACCAACTCTTGGACCACCACCAGATCTAGATTTCTGGCCATTATGACCTCTTCCAGATGTACCACCATAACCTGAACTTGAACCTCTAGCTACGCGTTTGCGCTAAATGAGAGCAGTAATCAGCATAACAAGACCAGAACATCTAGTCTAACACTATGCTCACACTCTTCGTAGCTCCCTTGATTGGCTTCAAAGCACCCAGGATATTGGCCTGAGAACTCGACGAGGACGACGACGAAGCAGCTCTGACTGTCGTATAACTGCAGGAAGCGCAGTTGTTGCGCATGGAGAGTCTTGCAAGCAGACTATCGAGCATTTGAAGTCCTGCCATGCTTGTTAGTAATAACTTGAAGCTTTTACTTTTAAATTGTAATAAAGACAAGAAAGAAAGAAAGTTGATCACCGTCGAAGCTCTTCTTCAGGACAACTGCAGATTGCGAAATGGAAGCTGACTTTCTTGAATGCAGAGTAGATTACTGACATTGTTATGTTCATTACTAATGAAAGCTAACAACTCTGGCTTATCACTGACTAACTAATATTATTATCTAACCACGTGCTGGATTCTTATTCCTACAGAGCTATCACATGTTATTCGCAAACCATGGGAAAGACCGCTCTCTCTCTCTTACCAAGTGATAATATACACCAACAGCATGCCGGTCACAACACGACCAACGATTCCCACCGATGCTGAAACTCTGGCGAAAATATGGCTCGAATCATTGCAAGACAATCCTATGGTAAAACTAGCCTCTCCGGAGGGGATAACCCCTCAGCGACTTGCTAAAGCTACTGGGAAGGTCCTATCTGACCTGGAGGATGAGACTGCTTTATGTCTAACCGCCCTCGACAGCGACACCGGCGATCTTATGGGTTGTGCAGTATGGCGATATTATCCACATGGAAAGCAGTCCCCTGAGCAGCAAGATGGTAGTTTATCATCAAGTAGAAACGAAGAGACACTTCCACAAGATAGCTCGGCCATACGTGACGCCAGTTCTCCAAATATCGGGAGAGACCTTGAGGAAGCTTCTGCTGCCATATTTCAAATACACATAGGAGAAAGACCACACGCCAGTGAGCAGTCACACATTCATCCAAGAACCAACTAGCATGCATAATCGCTGACTTGCCTCCTTACACAATCACAATCAACAAGCCCTATCAAAGCTACAGACATCTCCTCAACATGAACGGAAAGGTGTAGCATCTGCCTTGATGGCACATGGCTTGGTTCAAACCAAATTGCCCTGTTATCACTTCTCCACTCCTAAAGCAGCCAGATTGTACGAGAAATACGGTTTTACTGAGATTGATAGGGTGCAACTAGATCTGGGAAAGTATGGAGGAGAAGAAGGCCAGCAGTATGTTAGTCCATTCTATTATCGACCTGGGCAAGCATAGCGCGAGTAATTTGGGAGCTCAATGCGGATAGCATGTTGTAGATGGGGTCTTGCTTTCATTTGGGACTCCAATGTACCCTGTATGTTCTGCAAACCGTTTCACCGGAAAGCTTTGCCTTGACAGAATGACTATGTCTCTGGCTGGATGCTTCGATAAGTAAGGAGGAGGACCAGCTAGCTACTGTATACCTCTACACATCAATATTCACAATCTTTATAAAGAGCTTTCATATCTGGAAAGAGAGGCGGAGTCTAATAAGATCACGTGACTTGCTTTCGGGACTGATCGGACCAAGAGAAGGCGCAATTAGAAAAAGTTTCAAACGAGAAAGCTTTGATTAGATTCAACTTGAATAAGAAGATTAACATCAGGAACAAGAACATCTGTAGCATCTTGTTACATCTAGTCGAAGCTTTCATTCGGTCCATCTGAAATCACCATGGCCACCAATATCACCTGGCAGTGAGTGCAAGGAAGAAAGAGGCTTGCTTTTTATGGGAAGCTTCAATGAATACAGCAGCTGAATGCTTTTAGTTGATGCCATTGCAGCGCTTCAAACGTCACAGATGAAGAACGAGTTCGTCTAGCTGGTCAGAGAGGTTGCACCATTTGGCTCACTGGTCTATCGGGTAGGTTGGGGGATAGGCTGTATGGTCGATATTCAAGGTGAAGCTGACATTGGTATTGCCTATACTGTTTGATTCGCATTTCTTCTAGCTTCCGGAAAGTCTACTATCGCCGTTGCTTTGGAGTCTGCTTTACTTCAGCTAGGCAAGAGGTCCTTCAGATTGGATGGTGAGTGGATATATGCTATGCCCTATGGATTACTTGACTGACAAGTCTAAACAGGCGACAACATCCGATTCGGTATGGTGCTTACTTGCAATGGAGAAAAGATACTGGACTGACTTTCACCGCAGGCCTCAACAAGGACCTCGGATTCAGCCAGAAAGACCGTGAAGAGAACATTCGTCGAATTGGAGAGGTGCGCTAAGTCCCAACCGAGAGCACACACCATTCCTTTGCTGACAGTACACAACCAACCACTCGCACACACCCAGGTCTCTAAACTTTTCGCAGCTTCCGCCACTGCTGCTGTAACAGCTTTCATTTCACCTTATCAGGCTGACCGTGATGTAGCAAGGAAGCTACATGAGGAATCTGGTCTTCCTTTCATTGAGGTGGGTGGTAGTCATCCTTCATCTGTTAGGATGGTCGAGGGCTAACCACTCTTCTCTCTAATTGCCCACCCACGACAGGTCTTCGTCAAAGCATCGCTTGAAAGCGTAGAGAAGCGAGACCCTAAGGGACTATACAAGAAGGCTCGTGCAGGAGAGATTAAAGGTGGGTGCATGGTTTCACGGTATAATTGTCTCGTGTAGCCTACAGTCCATACTAATTGAACAACTTGCACACAGACTTTACTGGAATCTCTGCACCTTATGAGGAGCCCGTCAAGCCAGAGCTTGTTATTGACACAGACAGTACGAGCGTAGATGATGCTGTCAAGTCGATAGTCAAGTATCTAGAAGAGCAGAAGTATATCTGAGGCGATGGCTCTGTACTATAGTTGATCACCGAGTCGGTCTATGTCCAACTAGAATGAGCTTTTCGTTGTTGCAGGTGGATTGGCAATGATCATAGGACACACAGAATGCTATAAGCTACTAACATGTCAAAGAAGTCAAGGTTGTTATATTGTACGATGTCATGTGGCGGGTCTGTATGCGCGATATTCTCCCAAAGAACATGGAAGCTTGAATAAAATGAAGGAAGCTTGATTGTAGATAGTATCGGATGGTGATGTAGATGAGCTGTGTGGTGTTGCTTCAGCTGTAGCTTGTTTATAAACGATATAACTTCTCCTCCCTACTACTCCCGCCGCAAAGAGGAAGAAGGCGAGGCTCGATACTGGACAGCTTGATCTCTTTCCAACCAGAACGGAGAACGAGTACAGGATATTGAGGAGCAGACAGAGGAGATAGGGACTACACGAATAAGATAGACGAGAGACAGACGTATCTCATCCAACTTCAACCATCTTGGTGCGACCTCTGAGAGGGCGGCGAGGAGCAGCACAGAGTAGGGAAGAATCGCATCGACGCAGAGGTGGACAGGGAATACAGGGTATATCTGCAGGATATTATAACTACAGCGAGCTACGTAGTCCCGCTACTCTCATTCGATACTCCGCCCCAGTTCTACTCCGGCTACTTGGACTGGACTGGACTCGATACCACCTGGATCTCATGAAGAACCAGATCTGCGCTTGAAGCTATATAAACTACTCTCAAGATGGTGGTATCGTCCACGTCTGCTAACTCTCCCCCGCCAGCTTCAATCTTGAAAGCCTCGAGCAGTACACCGAGTCTGCCGGCGATGGCAGGATCAGGATCCATCAGCAATACAGAACATGGTGGTAATGATGGCGATAATGGTGTCGCTTCAAGAGTGTCAATACCCGCAGTAACGCTCGACGACTCTGCGCTCGTAGCTTCTGCTCATGCGCCCCATCACTGTACCGTGATCCCGAGCTATCCTTACAATGTCTCTTCAACACCTTACTTTCCAGGTTCATCAAGCGATAGATCTGAAAGAGTGTTTGAACAGCATGCTCCAGACGATAGCAATGTCCAGACTCGCTTGCCGTCTATTGCGGTAGATTACCTCTCACACGACTGGAAGGAAGACGATGTCTGGGCTTCATGGAAAGCAATGACCAAGCATAAATCAGAGCTTGCAAATGGAGTAAGATTAGAGAATGCTTCGTGGAGAACATGGGCCAAGAAGAGAGGCAAGCTAAAGACAATCAGTCCGGAGACTTTGAACTGGTGAGTAGACCGTACCATGTCACCTTGGAGCCGTTTGAACTAGGACTGAATCTTGAGAAACAAACAGGCTTAAAGACTCCGATGTGACATGGCTCTATGGACCCTTACACACAGCTGTAGACCCCGTACCGCCGCCACGGAAATCTACAACAGAAGACAGACTCGGCTTGACCGCAGCTACTCCTGTTGCAAAGAAGAACCAGAAAACAAGCTCGCGATCATATTCAACCTCATCCTCTACAGCATCAGGACAGCATGGAGTACCTCTCCATGTTAAGCCAATTCTCAAGCATCGCTCGCTTTCAGATATTCTCTCTGTTCCCACTAGCGGAGCAGCATCTCCCGTTAGCGAGAACATGTATGGTGGCAATAGCGAGGAAGAAGATGATAATGGAGATCTACCATCCGTAGCTTCCTCTGACGAATCACCTCATAATAACGGCTCTCGAAAGGAACGCTCGACCTCACCTTCCACTGCACCGCGGCGGCCGGGTGTCCTCAGAACAAGCAGTCACGATTCAACAGGTAGCCGTAAAAGCAACGTACACCCGCATGGCTTTGACTCCCAGTCATTAGATAACGAAGCTGCAGGATTACCAGACTATCCACCTGCACCTCACGACCTTCCAAGTGGGACTCGCTCAAGCTTTCGCCGGATATCCTCAAATGATCATATGCACCCCAGGAAGCGACATATTGTTTTCAATCATCGCGTCGAGCAATGTATTTCCCTCGATGTAGACGATGACCGAACAAACAGTTCAGGCTCAAGTTCAAGCTCAAGAGGGGGCAAACAGCCATATTCGAATGCTCTGCAACGCTATGGCAGTCATAGCCAAGCGTCTTCCAGTTCATCTTCATCAGCATCATCATCATCAGATGACGACGACGATGATGACGATGAACAAGTCTTGACATTCCGCTCCTCATCACCCAAATCTCCTTCTTTCGTAAAACCATTCCTACCTTCGCCGGATGGTGTCAATTCGCCCAATGCGGCTGCTGGTTCTGCTGGAGGCAAGAAGGTACCGTACGGAACACTTGGCCCACACGGACAGGAACCCCAGCAACCCCATACAATAGCTCCTCTCGAACCAACCACTTTGAAGGAAAGCGAGCTGATGCCAGGCCCTACGCCTATTGTCGTATACCAAGACGGCAAGATTACTGCCCTGTATGGCGCATTAGAGGACTATGTGTATGATGCGGAAGAGCATGGCGGTATTCCAGATTGGACTGTCCCACGCTCTGCAGCGGAACTGGGCGGTACAGCTATCGAAGATGACGATGAAGATGACGCCGATGCCGCAGCACATGTTCTTGACCCTGCTAGCCGTAAGGCAAAGACCGAGGAGGACGAAGAGGATGACGGTCACTATGACCCAGTGCCGGCAAGCTCTGCACGCGTCAATACCATACATAGAGACACAGTGATGCCATCGATTGCGCAGTCAATGATACAGAATGACCCCGTCAGCTCTTCTGTCCGGTACGCCGATGCAGATAGCACATACATCGCAAGTGCCAGTGGGCAGCCCAAAGAAACTTCGCTCGCGGCAACCGAGGGTACTGGCTTCTTTGCTGGACCAGAATCTGCTATGTCAGATGATTACGACGCGCGGCAAGTTACAGCAAGTCAAGCCAAATTTGGCAGCACTGCACCTTATACATCACCCCAGCAGCAGCG
>Ga0181459_100254_pt1 | contig 11619 bp, 17 predicted proteins | sample InSIn2SAF170_FD_119060 | JGI IMG/M metagenome (GOLD analysis project Ga0181459, IMG submission 119060) | Clean room microbial communities from NASA Spacecraft Assembly Facility at Jet Propulsion Laboratory, Pasadena, California, USA -... ...
TATATATCACCATTCTCATCTGCGGAAAAAGAAGGAACAAGACCCCAAGTTTGTACGTAAGTATGCTGACCCTTTCAATCGGGACTTGTCAGTTAGATGAAGACAAGCTCACCTAAGTTGCTAACATCGAACAGTTCATCATGAGGTGCGAGCCTGTTTTTTCGACCCAAAGAACTATAGGGCGTAACATCGTCGAGCTCGCCAAGTTGTCTTCCGAAGCCAATATGCCTTTCCTGAAACAACGTGGCAAGGCATCAGCTTGCCGACATCAAATTTCCCTCGGCCTCATAATGCGAACTTACATTGTCTAGACCGGTGTTCCTGAAGATCAGTACACCATATTTGGCGATACCCTCCTTGATTGTATTGATGTCCTCTTCAGGAAGCGGAAACTATAATGAGAACGTGAATTTGCGGTGATCTGAAACGATAACTAGACTAACGCCAAGCCTACCTTGCTAAAGTCGACACCCTTGCACTCAGCTACGAAGGTCTTGTGCTCAGGTTCGAAGGTGATTGCCATGACGTTTTAAAGTGATTTCGGGTGGAGAATTTGATGCTGTCAATCAAAGATAGCAAGGGCTAGGCGGTGAGTCTAGTAGATTGGGAAAGCAAGAGTCCTTCCTCAAGTCTGGTCTCTCTTATAATCTGAAGCATTGTAGTAGACGCCGTTGTCTGCCGTTGCAGTTTCGGCTTTGCTTTTTTCGGCATGATGGCTCTCAGCTGTCAGTTTGGAGCCGTGCATGGCCTATGATAAGTGGCACAGCCGCTCAAATAGCCCTTGGAAGACTTCCGTAGACAGCTTTCGGCATGTTGTCTTGCATCAGTACATATAGGTGTACGGCAGAGCTGCTATGTTTTGTCCAGGTTTGCCTTGCCGACGCTTTGCCGTGGTGGCGAATTCCAGGAAGTCAACTCCGGGTGCACCAAAACACAGCTGTGGCAGCGTGCAGCCAGACGCATTTCCAGTAAAGGCTGACTGGACTGGTAAGCTGGAGCCCTAGTACATGGGCTGTGTGTCCTATAGAAAATTGTCTCGCCTAGACCTCTCAGCCTGACTGCTGCCCTGAGCCCTTGCTCAATAGTAGCCGCCAGGACAGGACAGTCAAGGCTGCTGGCTGTATCTATAGTCTCTTTGACGTGTCAGGGATAGATCTGTTCACTGTGATGAGTATGAGAATGATGATATATACGATGAGAGCTAGATGTGACCTGTGCCCGACACACGTGATCAAGCAATCAAGCAAGCAAAGGTGGGGCTCTGCCTCATTCACCTTGACCAACTGAACATTGCTCGCTCAAGCCCATGCCTGACATCGAAGAGATACTGGAGATACTACAGAAGAATGTGGACGAGGCGAGAGAGCGTGTCTCTCATCTGCTCGAGGAAGAAGGGCTGAGGGAGGTAAGTGCGCTGGTCGGAAAGGCTGAGCTGAGCTGCCCTAAACCACACTCGGAGCAGGAGTTGATATTCTATCTCATCATGGCTTGCAGCTACCGCACCGCTTCTACGACCAGCTGGTAATCTACATCACTGCAGTGCACAACGCCGTCACCGCCGGTGGCACTTTGCCTGCTTTGCCATTACCAAGTCTGCAGAGCTTGGGCCTGGGCACACCAGAGAAGAGGCTGCCACCACCACCACCAGCTCCAGTCACATACTGGGAGCGTACTGTCAAACATGTCAAAGGCCGTCCTTACTTGTACTCCGCCCTTGGAGGAGCAACCTTTACCCTCGTCAGCACAGTAATCGCGGTACACGTCTCACCAGCTTTCCGAGCCTACTTGTTCGGTTCTATGCCTTTCCTGAAGCCTATATACCTCAAGCAGAGAAGAGCTCTTCCGTCTACTCCACGACCTAGGACGTCCGCAGATGGCAGACAGAGACTTGAGATTGTTCTCGTCTTAGGATGCGATCAAGGCTCGTATGGAAGAGAGGTTGCAAAGGCACTCGAAAGACAGGGTTTCATTGTCATAGCAAGCGTCAGCCGTGACTCTGAAGTGGACGAACTGGAAATAGCTGGTAAAGGCTTTATCAATGCGATCGTTCTGGATGAAAATTCGGTAAGCATTCGAGCCAGGATTATTATCATTTCAGCCCAGATATACTGGCTAACAGGTAGATTTGTCGCAGACGGATTCCTCCCGCAAGGTGTCCTCCTTTATCAGGTCGTTGAGTACTGCACTGTCCCTTCGCTACCCTCTACACAGTCCTGGCGATCCTTTCCAATACATTACTCCGAGCAACCCCGGCGCACAGCTAGTCAGTGTCATTAACTGCCTGCCACTCGCAAGACCAGATGGTTTGGCCTTGCCTTTGGAAGCTCTACCTTCTGAATCAATCGCACAAGCGATGGAGCGTATTGTAGTCACGCCGATGCTGCTGCTCCAGTCTCTTGTGCCGCTCTTGCGCACATCGCATGACCCGCATGGTCTACCCGCAACTATGATAACATGCTTGCAGGCGCCAGACCGTTATGTTGGTACGCCTTTCACTGGCTCATCAAGTGCAATTCCTGGAATAGCAAGTAACGCTTTAGCATCTGCATTGGATATACTGCGGCGCGAGTTGAGCCTGGTCGAAAGTCGCTCGCGTCGTAAGATCAAGATCGTTAATCTCGACGTCGGTTTCCTTCAGCCTGTCAGTACCAAGAGATCACACAGAGGTGTCTCATCATCACCGGAAACACATTCACGCCCTCTGGACATGCAAGATGTTCAGCGTAATCTACCTGCTCATTTGCGGGACATGTATGCACCGGCGCTTTTAGCCAATTGCGACCGTCACGCCGAAAGCTCTCGCAAACGCATGCCAGGCGCAGCAGCTCTGAGTGACAAGCTGCTTGAGATTGTTCTAGCGACCAAGGCTCGTCATATTCCAGATCGAGCTTCAGTGGGCGTAGGAGGTGAGTTCATGAGCTGACGCAACAGAACCGAGAGCTGCTCCACAGCTGAACCAAAGGCGGGACGCCCTTATCCCTATATACACCATATTCTGACAATTCTCAACCTTTATCCTGTATAGTGAGGACCTATTATATGGCGTCGCTTCTGCCAACATCTTTTATCGATTTGTTCTTCAGCTTTCGACAACGACTCTTGACGGGAGCGTCAACGAAATCTTCTCTTTCAGGGGCTCAGACACTTGGAAGCACTAGTAGATCTGAAGGAAAGGGTTCCAGGCGTCCCTTGCCATTCCCTGGGGAAGCTTCGACAAGCTCTGCTAAAGCAGCGGAGGCAGCACAAGAGCAGCAAGACGTGCACTCCGATGTGAACGACGATACCATCCTGCCACCCTATGCGCCTTCTGCTCCAGGGTCGGCACAATCATCAACCTACCCAAGCCAAGTCCACAGTCCGATGGATACACATGGCAGCATGTACTCAGAAAGATCAGCGTCCGGGTCTGGGTCTGGTTCCGGTCTCGATGAAAGCTTCGTCAGAGTATAAGGTACTTTGCAAATTCTGTGTTCGTGCCGTGTAGCCTGAAAGTCGCTTTGACGATTTGTACTTTAGCAACCTTGTTTATACATTCACTCAACCAGTACTGTCGATGTCAAATAGGAGCAGCAATTTATCAAGGAAATCTGTTTCTGTCAACAACATATGAAAAGGAGCGTACAACTGTCAGAGTCGCATCTAGTAACCCCTACTCGCCGTTTGCCTTGCTCTGCATAAGCTCTACTTCTCCGTCCTCGCCACCCGAAGCTATGATGCTACCATCCCAAGCCGTGGCCAGGAGCTTTCCACCAGCGTTACCATCCTTCTTCTGTTTGCTCTTCATGGCGAATAAAGCCTGTTTAGGACTTCGAGCGTCCCATATCCTGACTGTGGAATCGTATGATGCGGAGCAGAATAGGAAAGGTGAATTGGGGTTGGCGGCAACGGAAGAAACAGATGATGCGTGACCATTGAGTGTCATAGAAATTATCGTGTTCTCCTCGCGCATGTCGAAGAGGGTGACTGTCCGGTCCGCATTACCTGTCACTAGTAGGTTCGGACTGGCTAATTGTGCTGCATCCATGATAGCTTTATCTGATTGTTTCGTGTTTGTCTCCATTCCTGCTGATTCGAAATCCCATTCTCGGACAGCATGATCGTCCAAGCCGAAAGAGTATGCTTTTTTCCCATTTGTGCCTGCATCAAGGATTGCTCGAGATATTTGGCCTGTGTGACCGCGAAGAACCAATGCAGGTCGGACTTTAGTGATCTTATCGCCAGTGGTGGAGTCTCCATTCGCTCGACGCCGTCTCTTCAATCGAGGTGTTTCTGTATCTTCATCCCCTGATTCGGCATTGTCACCATCTGAAAGCAAGAAATCCCAGTATCCTACTAGGCCATCCCATCCTGCGCTGATAAGTTTCTTCCGGCTTTCACTCGTTGCTTCCGTCGAGACAAGCGATCTCACAGATGATACTGGGGATGTGTGCAGTGCCAAAGCATGTGTGGCACGTGGTTCCGCTGTACTCTTGCCTTTGCCCATTTGCCAGACTCGAACCACCCTGTCCATACCTCCGCTTGCTATGCACTCGAGGTCCGATGAAGGTTGAAGCCAGCATGTTGACAGAACGGGCAGTGAGTGTCCGATGAGGGTGTGTTGTAGACCGCTGCTCGACGAAAAAATCCGGACATTGTGGTCGTATGCGGATGTCAAGAATCGTCTAAAGTTTGACAGAGTACTAGTGAGCAGGCTATCTTTTGAGTGTAAGGTGTCAACAAGTACCTACCCTGGCTGGCTAAGATCAATGTCTGAAATCCAGTCGTCATGCTGGAAGGATGCCAGGTATTTAGGAGGTAAAATAGACTCGACATATTCTAGCTCGAGGATAGATTCCTGTACTGTGTTGTCAGCAAGATATAGTTACGCTCAAATAACCTACCACCATGCACTCACCTCTGTCAACCCTTTACTTTGAGCGTAGCCACCTAGACTTGATCGTAAAAGCTCTTCACCGATGAGAAAGTCAAATGGAATAGCCTGTTCATTCTCAAGGACTTTATTGATGAGTTCCGAAAGCTGGAATCGTCTCCAATCTGATGGCACCATGAATTTTGACTCTGGAATGGCATGCTTGTCGGCTCTTGATGTTAGGCGAATTGGAATCATTGTTGCTTTGCTCGTTGATGCCTCTGCAGCAGCTGCAGTGGAGGTACTAGCCTGAGGCTGAGCTTCAGTCTCTGTGGACATCTTGACGAAGCTAGTTGACGAAGTTGCAGTAAATGGAACTGTTTATATGCTGAGCAATGACAAGCAGGATATACAAGTATCTTGAACTGTCAAGGTAATTTTCTGCACGAGAATTGAAAAAGGTGATCGAGACTTGGTACTGTATAAGCTGAATGCGCAATTCAAAAGCGGGCCTGAAGAAACGACGACCCAGATCTGGCTTGACCGAGAGGCAGAATGACTCAGTGGAGCGGTCAGTGAAGACTGTATAGCTTGCAACTCTCTGTGTGAGCTCGTGCCATTGCAGTTCGCGGCTCAACGTTTCGATCACCGTCTGCAAGGCAAAAGCAAAAAATCATCGAAAACATGCAGAAGACAGACTGCGAAGCTTGTGGAAAACGTTGGCTAGCGGAAACGAGTGATACAAGCTTCCTCCTGAGTTCTTACGGTCTGCCCGGCCTTATCGTAGTTGCGACGCTTCCATCTCAATGCCTGGCCCCTCGTGTAGCAGCCGGCCATCACGAACACATATACCATACTTTCGGAGTGTCCAACGCCGGGGTCAAGCAAACTTGGCTATGAAGCGTTCTGGAAGTCTACAGTTCTACACAAGTCGACTGTCCGTTCGCGCTTCTTACTACAGTAGTAGATATCTTACCATAAGCTGGTCTGCCCTGGTCTGCCCAGGTCTTCCTCCACGCCAAATGTGGAGGCGGCTTCAGGGCATAATCAGTCCAGAAAGCCATGAGCGTGGGCTCGTTATCAGGTCGGGAACTGGAACGCGTGTGAGATATCATATGCATTGGAAGCTATCAGCTTCCCGCAAATTGGAGGTCTTTACGCGACCTGTCGACAGCTGAGCAGCTGATCAGGGACAGAGCTGACATGAGACAGATCAAGACGCGTCGAAAAAAACCCTCCCTCTCTTCCGTTTCTTCAAGCTTCACGGTGACCTGAGAGAGGAGCTCTTGCTCTGCTGCCCTTCCTCCAGTGTCCTTTCTCGTCCTTCTGCTCCTTGGCTGCATCCCAATTCCATTTCCTCTCACTCCTACACATTTTACGGTGCTGTTGCATTCCAGCTTACTTCCATCTTCGAGCAGGCTCTCGAGATCTATATAGTACTATCTATCAGCCACTTTCAGCAAGAGGCTCCCCCATCTGCAGAAATCTATCTACCCATTTAGACGCGTCAAGTTCTATCAAAGGTCATTAAACATGTACTCCCGCTCAATATCTGCAACAGCATTGCTATTTGCTGCGCTATGCGCCATTGCAGACGCCTGGGTACTTGAAGTGAATACCCCACAGCTCACTCAGGTAGATTTTCCTCAAATTCGCGTCATGTCGCCTTGTGCCCTAACTAACATCTGCCCCTTCATAGTGCAAGTCCGGTTATCTGTCATGGTGAGCTTCATTACGCGAGTAGCTTCAATCTATGCATGAGTTGATTCAGTATTTCAGGACTGGCAAGAACGCTCCTTTCAACGTCAGCATTGTCAGTCAAAAGACTGGAGACTATTTGAAGAGTTTCGGCGCCATTACAGCACAAAATTATACTTGGTGCGCATCCTAAAGCTTGAACAACCAACCGTCTTGCACCGCTAAATATCATCTTCTCGTGCTCTTCTCATATGCAGGATCGTGGACCTCCCATCAGGTCGCAATGTGGCTTTGAAAGTCATCGATGCCAAAGGCAATATCAAGTGAGTTAGCTGAAGCGCTCGTTGCAGTGTATTGCTTCTTACAATCAGCGGTATCCAGCTACTCCAACGGTGTATATATCAAGAACAGCTCCGTTAGCACCTGTGTCTCAGCTACAGTCGATGAATCCACAAACGCAACAGTCTCACAAATTGGCCTACCCGGCATCAGTGGTAACGCAACAACGGCTGGCGTGAGCTCAGGCGGTATTGGGTGAGTAGAAATACGGTTGCATACTGTGATAACAGCCAGCTGACTCAATTCCTTCACAGGCCCATTGCTGCCGCCACGACAACAAACAACCCCTCCTCGGGTGCGGACCGTCTGACGGCTGGACTCGGACTCCTTCTGGTATGCGTTGCTCTTGCGCTGGTCGCATAAGCATCTGTCTTTATCATCTCAGTTTCAGTTTCAAACCAGTGGCGGCAGCAAGCGAAGGGGTAACAAGGGTTTTGCGTAGTAGACATACATCAATAAATAAGGTGTAGCACTTTCTTTCACTTCACTTTCATACTTCACATACACATACACACATTACATACACTCGTTGTTAATGGGGGTTCGAGCTTCTCTTGAAGGGTGATATTCGGAATTATGCTGGAAATACATTAGAAGGCGCTGGTAGATCCGGGCGCCTTGATCCATAAAGCCAGGAGGAACCTACTCTTACTCTCTGTCTTAATAAACATGAGTTACAGATGCTGATGTATAGATATCGCTCGCCCGTCCTATGTCCGCTTTGCTTCGCCACTCCTTCCCGCCGTACCTTTTTACGCGAGCAGCGCTAGCAGGACCTGCCCCGCCCACGTGACGGGAGGGTATCATGCACTCAAAGTACATGAGTTACTCCACCCAATTCGTGCTGCCTCTCCTTGTTCTCTAGCGAATGCACAAGAAGACAAGGCGAGCATATTGCGCTCCTCTTCTCTGACTCCCTTCATCGACCTTCCTTCAGAGATAGCCCTCGCGAGCTTCTTCTGAACCCTTATCTTTGGAAACAGCTGCAGGACCCCCGAAGCACTCTTTCTAGCCGATAAGATGGTTGCTGCACCTACGAACGGTCACAGCAGTAATGGTAGCAACGAAGGATACAAGCAAACTGATCAGCAGATATGGAAGAAGATCAACAAGAGTCTTCTCAATATTGGCGTACCTGTCACGCCTATTCTCGTCCGTCGGGCAAAAGGCGTATCTATGTTTGTAAGATTGCGTGCGTCAAGTGCACTTTCTTGACAGTATGCTAATTCTGATCATTGCCGACGTCCAGGACTCCAATGACCGTGAAATACTGGACTTCACAAGGTCAGGACAAGCCGTATCGTGCTTAGTACGATGCTGACTGACAAAGATCATTCCCCATGCGTGTATAGCGGTCAGATGAGCTCAATCCTTGGACATTCGCATCCGGAAATATGTCAGGTTGTGACAGAGCAAATGGGTAGATTGGACCATCTACTATCAACCTTCATATCCGAACCTGTTGCGGATCTGGCCGATCTGCTCACTTCTCTAATGCCAGAGGCCTTAGATAAAACTTTCTTCCTCAATACTGGGTCTGAAACGACTGAAGCTGCCTTGAAGATTGCAAAGTGTGCAAGTGGAAAGTTTGAAGTCATAGCCTTCGCTGCAAGTTATCGTAAGCTAGATCATTCTCACCAATCACCCTGTTTCGACTACTTGCTCATCCCTGTATTCGTATAGATGGCTTAACTGGCGCGGCTGGAGCTGCAACGTATTCAGCGGCACGCAAAGGCGGTGGACCCGTAATGCCAGGTAAGCTTATTGGCTAGCCTTTCAGCGGATGTTGCTGAAATCGACACTCAGGTCAACTCGTGTTCCCGACGCCAAATGCTTTAAGGTCACCATTCCGCAAAGCTGACGGATCCTACGACTGGGAAACGGAAATGACATTTGGCTGGGACCTTATCGACAGTACGGCTCTTTATCTGATTCGGTGTCGGATCGTCACTGACCGGTTGGATCTATCTGCAGGACAAACCGTTGGACAGCTGGCGGCTTTCATTGTCGAACCAATTTTAAGCACAGGAGGTGTACTTGACCTACCCGTTGGCTACCTGAAGCGTCTCCACGAGGAGTGCAAGAAGCGCGGCGTGTATCTGATCATCGATGAAGCCCAAACTGGTTGTGGTCGAACCGGAGGTAGGTAGACGAGCCAGCTCAGCTCGGTTGAGCAAAGAGCCCTGACAAATTGTCCATTACATGTCGCTAGATCTATGGGCCTTCCAGCGGGACGATATTGTTCCCGACTTTGTGGTCCTCAGTAAGACGCTCGGCGCTGGACTTCCTTTGGGCGCTGTGGTGACCACATCAGCTATTGCCGAGGCTGCAAGACAGGCAGGCTTCCTCTGGCTGACTACGCATCTGAATGACCCAGCTACCGCTGCTGTGGGTGTCAAGGTACGCGCTGGGCATTGAGTGTTCTTCGCAGTAATTTTACCTTAATTGACATGCTCTTCAGGTATTGGAGATTGTGATCCGAGACGACCTGGCCGGCCGAGCCAAGCACCTAGGAGGACTACTCCGCGAAGGCCTTCTTGCCTTAAAAGATAAGCATCAAGCCATTGCAGACGTGCGAGGCCGCGGTCTGCTACAGGGTATTGAAATTACCGCGCCTCCCGGCATCGAAATGGCCGGCGATAAGTTGGGTGCATTGGTAGCTCACAAAGCTATGGACCTCGGACTCTCTTGCAACATCGTCAATCTTGACGGTTTCGCTGGCGTCTTCAGAATCGCTCCTCCACTTGTCATCACCGAAGAAGAGTTACAGAGAGGCCTAGATATCATGGATGTTGCTTTCGGAGAGGTATTAGCGGAATTGAGGAATTCCGACCAGAAAAAGGTAGCCAACGGCACGTCTACCCCAGTCAATCTCGATTAGAAGAAACCAACAAATGTGATGTAGGAATTCACTTTTCCATGTATTGTCAGGCTTTGCGATGCCTCAAGTGGGCTATAGCTACACATATTGGATCACTTCTTCCTCGTGCTCGCTCATGACGACTTCGTAGGGCTCATCATCCAGCTTCTCTTCTAGTCTGACTTCATTCAATGTCTCTTCAAGCTTGCTTCTGAAGTATGTCTTCAGGTAAGGTCGCTCTGTACCGGTATGTGTACCTATGTGACCAACCAATTTCAGTAAGAGAGCTACGCTAAGGGAATAGAATCTCACATAAAATTACGTGACTGCCGGCAGCCACGTACGCCAGAATCTCATGATGGCTCATCTCCCCTGTCCAGATGACATCTGCAGTCACGCCTTTGAGGAAGCCACCACCTGATCCAGCACAAAGCGCTACTGAAGAAACAGTCTTTTTTCCAGTGAGCGAACGGGCGAGCTGAAGTAAAGGCGGTTCCAGAATGTCAGCACTTGAAAGCGGAACTAGCAAGCAAGTCGACTAGACTTATTGGTTGGCAAGCCAAGATGCTGCTTTATACGGTCTACGGTAGCTTCCAATGATATTGGAGTAGCCAATTCCCACACGCGCGGACGTTCTGGATGCTCTTGCCATTGACCATTGCCTAGACCGCGTGCTAGCCAGTCCTGAATTCCGTTTGGAGCTGCATCGAGACAAGTGTGGGGGCTATACACAGAGATGCCTAGTGCTGCGCATCTGCGAGGGTACAAGGAAACCATTAATCAGTTGCCACACCGTTTCGTAGTGAAATGCATATGCAATATGGCAATACGACATACTTGAGTAGGGAAGCTTGAATCGAATCCGCTTGCGTGAGTGACTTGAGACCTCTGAAGATAGGAGGGTGGTACACGACAATGCTGCCAATATCATCTGGCATTGAATCTACAACCTGCCTTGTCAAGTCTGTAGCCAGCAGCACTTTTCGGCGTGGTGTGGCAGTCGATGCCAGCGCATAAGGCTCGAGCAGGAGTCCAACATTATCCCATTCTTCAGCGAGGGATGGATGAGCCAGTCGTTGAAAGGCGAGCTTGATTGCTCTTGTTAAGCCCATCTTGATGCGATGTGATTTGTCGTTCAATCAAGCTGCGAGATGTGAAGCTTCCAGACTCGATTGACTTTTGGCCGCCGGCATTTGCAGGATACAAGAAGCTTGATTAGCCGCAATCACATCTCAATTCCCTGTTGCTATCACCGATTTACTACACTGCTATCTCTACATGGCCTCGATAAGCTCAGTAGAAACGCCGCTTCAGCTTTCATAGCACAGGTTTATATACCATGAGCAGCGGTCCTGCATATGGGGCGTCTGGGCCATTTGGGCACCAGCCTACAGCAAGCACCAGCACCAGCAGCAGCACCAGTACATCGCAAGCAGCCCTCAACAAAGCTGCATCCAAGCGCAAGGTATCGCACATATCGAAAGCCTGCTTGCAGTGTCGCCGCAGGTGAGTCTATCCTTTCTCCGCTTCAGGCCGTCGTCTCTCTTATCGGCTGTTGGATGGTACAAGACTGATAGGAACTGCTTCTGTTTTCATGTGCAATACAGGAAAATCAGATGCTCAGGAGAGCAACCAGCGTGTGCATCGTGTGTTCACGTAGGGCATGATTGTCACTATAGCAATGCAGAAGATGGCAGAAAAGCAGGAGCTGTTCAACGCAGCAAACTGGCACAGCAACGGCGTGTCAAAGAAGCAAATGGCGACGAGGTCCATGACTTGCGGAAACGGAATACTGTCCTTCGCACACGCCTCATCGCACTGGAGAGAGCACTATCCAAACGAGGCGTATCCATCACAGAAGCTCTTGAAGAAT
>Ga0181459_100256_pt1 | contig 11591 bp, 9 predicted proteins | sample InSIn2SAF170_FD_119060 | JGI IMG/M metagenome (GOLD analysis project Ga0181459, IMG submission 119060) | Clean room microbial communities from NASA Spacecraft Assembly Facility at Jet Propulsion Laboratory, Pasadena, California, USA -... ...
GCGTGAGAGTATAGTGTTTTGATATTTAGTTGTTTCAGTATTTGGTCGCGGTCGGACGATTCTAAGACGCCGTTGTGATCTTGTATGTAGCTCAAAGCCTCTTGATCCAGCCTGTGCTCAGCCCAAGCTCTTGACACGAACAAACAATGGTGAACTTCCAGGTAATGCTCATCCACAACTTCCAAATCAGTATACCTTGATGTGTTTGGATCGAGACCACATTTTGCTAGCAGATCGAGTGCTTGCACAACGCTCCCGTTTGTACTATTCTCCACAGGAAGAACCGCATAGTCATACCCTTCTGGACGGGATTGATTGTCTTGTAAAGCTTGTAGAATCGCGCCGAAGGAGGGCAAGGGCACAGTCTCGGTTTTAGGCAGAGCTTCGATTGCAGCTTGGTGTGAGAAAGAGGCTTCAGGACCCAGATATGCTGTTCGCGTTCGTTCGTTCGTTGCTGGAGCTGTCATTGTGGTGCAAATTAGCCGAGCATACCTCTTGCTCGCAATAGAGTACAAAACTGTGGAAAGCTGTTATGTTAAGGACCTTGAGTGTCGGGTAACAGAACGGAAAACGAGCACAATTGAATCAAAAATCCCTACCTTGAAGCACATCATATGGATAGCAGCATCCACTGGTCAGCGGAATCAACCGACATCACGCAGGCCTCACGATAGGTAATTAGTAAGTTAAGATACAATAGCAAGAGCTTGAAGATGAGGTTTTATAGTCCTTCTTATAACAGTAACCTTACTGTTACCTGTAGGTATGCAAGATATCTCAATGATATGTGCCTCAGGCATAAAACTGAATATAGAGATCTTGGCCTCATCTCTGCATTGCACATCTCCTGTTTTTCAACAATTCCACTCTTCAATCTCCAATGCTCACGACATACTACCACACTTGTTGGCTTCGAGGTGTCTGCTAGGCTTCGCAGCTGTGAACTCTCGATCTGTTCCTTCTCACCTGACAATGACAACCCAAGAGCTTCAGCTTATGTTTATCAAGTATAGCGCCACAGGTTCTTAGAGGAGTGCGTTAGAATCATATGCTTACAACAAGCATGAATGGACGCCACGCTCAGATTCGAAGCTGATTAGTGTACTTCATGTTTCATACTATCTCATAGTACCAGGACTCGACTCATCTTTGGACGGTGACCTTATACCGCAAAGAGTGTATTGGAGGAAGAATCGTGAGTGCAACACTTCACAAACCAACAATCAGACACAGCTTAGACCTCTACCTCATAGTATCGCGATAAAAGGCCGCCTCCCACCTCTTGACCTGGTAGACTAGCTTATTTCAAGCCATATTGATCACCATAGCATGCGCGTTACCTCTCTCCACGTCAATCATATCTGCCCTCATCTGACTTCCACTCTGTCCCATGATCAGTGCTCCATCAACCTCGTACGAGAACATCCTCAACTGCATTGGCATAGTCATGTCCTTGTAGTGCTCCTGAACATCATGCTTCTCGACCAGTAACGCAATTCGACTCCAGTTATCTTCGCTCATCGTATTTCCTCCATCCCTGGCAAACTTTACACATTCGTTCAGTTTCTCTGCATTCCACCATTCTGGCAAAATCTTCTTGTCCACCGGTCGAGCTGTACCAAGTCGTGTCATTGCTTCCAAAAACTCACGGAAGACACCGAGAGCTGTTGCAGGTGTACCACCTCCGAGTATTGTATCCTCATCGACATCACCATCGAATTTGTATTCGTCCTCAATTCGCATACGGTGAACATCGACCAGGAGCTTGAACACATCGTGCTCAGGTCGGTTCTTGAGCCATGTTTTGTTCTCTAGAGCTGTGAATGGATTAGGAATAGAGCATGGACCTGGGCTGGATCTGTTGTGGGTGCTGTTGCTAGTACTGTAGCCGCTGATACCTGGTATTATCGCTGCTGACACTGCTGGTCGACGACACGTCGATTTATGGTTTTTCCAATCAGCTTTCTGGCATTCTCGAGAACAGTAGTTTTGTTTATGGCATCTAGCACATTTCTTCAATGGAGCTGGAATGTTGCTCTGTGGCCTCTGGCACGAACCACACTTTTTCTCTGATCCAGAAGACATTTAAGTATCCCAACATTAGTAGCTGAGAAGAGTGAGCATACAAAAGAGCATGGGCAGATGATATGGTTGAACTATTAAGTACGAGAGTAAACATTGTTAGTAGTAATATAAACGAGTGAAAAGAGAATCAATTGGCAAACAAACGAGCTTTGAGGTTTGCCAGTATGTGTTTTCGGGTACTAACATAGCTGACGTGGGAGTGACTTCCTGGAGCAACATCATCCATTTGGGTATATTCATGGAACTTTACCGTTACTTTCATATGTACCATCAACTTCCATAAACCGATGGCCGTTATTGCCAGGCCAAATATGCCAACAGCTGGTTTCGGGGGAAAGGGGCAGAAGTAGCGAAATGCCCACCCACTTGCGTCTAAAGTGACAATTGTCATCCTCTCCACGGAGACCATCACTGCACTGTATTTTTCGCTGCATATTCGTCTGATCAGACTGTCGCTCCACGTTACTTTGAATGACTAGACGTGAACAACGCTGCATGTTGTTTCGAAAGTATATTGCGATGTTGTTTCATTGGCTGAGCGGAGAAAGTAGGCCAACAACGCCAAGCCATTCCGATATCGGGTTCAGTGCTCAGATGCTCCTGAAGCTGGACAAGTTGCCCTGGGATCAACTACCAGAGTCAACATCTTATCCTGCCAGCCGACCCAGGCCAGCCAACTGGTCGGTTATCAGCAACTAAAAATGGAAGCAAGGCTGCTTGCCAATCCCAGTGTGCATTGAAGGGATTTCTACCATACACAAGGCAAGATGCCGTCCTTCGATAGGGAAAATCCTCACTTTCGAAAGCTTCTCCTTCGCTAGTTTCCTGTACAGCAGAGCCCAATCGTCCGGGCTTGATGCGGAATCTGATCTTCCTTTACCTCCTTCTTCACAGTGGCTTTGCTGTTTCTCCCGACCACTCTTATCGCCTACCATATCCGTAATCTTCCTGGGAACTTCGCCTAGGTAGGCATTATCAGTCCAACATACAACGACAGTACACCAGTCACTGCCTTCTCGTCAGGCGGTTGACCACCCACGAATAGCTCGCTACCGATGGCGGCGTGGGTGTTGCAGACCTCGGTCAGTCCCCCTCCCTCCTTCAGTCGGTACTTCGGCAGCAAGCACGTCAATGTTGCGCTTATCCACTGGCTCCTTGAGACCCGATATTAGGCCTTCAAGTCTTGCTTCTTCGCATCCTAAGCCTAAAGACACCCGAGAGAATCATCTATCATTTGATCTGAGCACCTGTCAAGAACGGCCATGGGTGTTGCTGTGCCAGTTGCCTGCATCATCTTCACCACCATCCTGCGCACCATATTTGTGCAACTCAGCTGTGTGACGGAGAGACCAGGATGGGTGGAAATCTTAGCTCTTTACACTGTCAACCAGAGACGGGAACACCTTATTCCCCATTATACCACAACGTGCACTCGTACTGCTGAACCTCAACGTTACTGCCGGTATTCTGTATTTGCATCCACTCACGGGCTATCCAAGGTTGGAACTCGGGCAAGAGACGACAAAGGTGGTCGAGTCAGGAGATTCTGGAAGAACGGCCTGAAAAGTGAACAGCATTGGTCGCAAACTGGCTGTATCGTAATCAACACCCGCTGCATCGGCGACCGAAGACAGTGGGTTTTTTGGTGTAAGAATTGAGCTCGATGACTGGCCAAAACAAGACTCTAGCAGATGTATCCACGGCACAAGTTATCGAGAAGAGAAAGCAGTAAAGATCAAAGAGTTGAGGCTATGGACAAGATGTGTATAGCATAAAATGCAAGCCATCAACACTATACACGACTCAAGAATGAGGTAAGCAAAACATCAATCCACAAAAAGCTTACCACATTCCGACGGCTGGTCGGAATGTGGTAGAGTAACTCCTGCCTGTAACTGCAGTACATAGTGAAGCGAGGGGAGTTTGTAAGTAACTAATCTACCAGTGGCTGCAGTACAACTACAACTGTCGCGAGTTGAACCCACGACCAGACCCAGGACCCATGCCCTGGACCTGCGACAGTTGTAGTTGTACTGCGCCACGATAATCGGTGCGCAGAAGTCAAGACTTGCTTCATGCGCCACTGGTGATTGTTGAGTGAATTTGTCGCGTTACTGAATATATCCATCGAATGCTAGCGCGTTCAGGGTGGGGCTTCGGGGCAGAAATGCGGCTACGAGACTTCGGGTTCGGGTATCTGAGCTTACCCTGCTGTTGATTTGGGAGTCAGATGGGGGAAAGTGCACAATTAAACTGCCCGTGTGGGTGACTGCTGCATCGCAAGTACGACCAGTCGCTATGTACCTTACCTTTGCAGTTCAGTCGGCCGAACCTCGAGACATCAACTTTACACACCCGATTTCAGACTTTACGATAGTATGTTCTGCCAACTGTCTTCTATTAGGGACTCTGGCTTGTCACGTTGATATGGGTGTGTTCGAGGAAGAAGGACATTCTTCTGAAAATGGCACCAATGTTTGGCTGATCTGATTGTGTACCTAAATATGACCATTCAAATCTTGTCCACAAGCACTGCCTCACTCTCCAACGCTTCCCTCAGTCGTCCAAGACCAGTACTCGGTCTATCCCACATACTCTTCGTCACCACTGAAACTTCACTTTCGGAGTTTGCTGATGAAACAGCTGGTCCTGGCTCGCCCAAGTCCTGACCCGTTAACTTGCCGTCTCCCTCCTTCTCGGCGTCCGCTTTAACCTCTTCCATCTTCGCGTCCTCCTCTCTTTCGTATTTCTCTAACACAGTCTCGACGCTCGGCAGACTATCGATACTCGCACTCCTTCGACTTCGATGGCTTGGTGATGTGATGGTGAACCTGATACCGGGTGACTTTGGCGATTTCGGACTGTTCGACTTAGACGACATGGAGAGGGAAGACCGCGTCTTGAATACCGGGAGCTGAGGTGGCTTTGAGGGTATTTGCTTGGGCAATGTGCTCAATCGCCCTTCTTCCTCCGACCTGTCGGCAGCAGCATCCTGCTTGTATTGTCGATTGCGACTGAGTTTGGTGAGAATGAGACCAACAATACCGAAGCAGAAGAGGATAGCAAGGGTTATACCAACGGCCACGCCGCTGCTTGCAGGAAGAGGCATCGTTGGTGGTACGGATGTTGATGGATGTTATAACTATGGGAACCTCCGGATCATCTAATCAACATCGCATAGTCGTCCATACACAGCAAATGAAACTCACGCCAGACGAGAAGTTGAAAGATTAGACATATATGTGGTACACCACCAATGTAATCGTAAGCGGATCATGGATGATGGCTTTCGCTGTTCGCATCGAGCAGGTAAACAAAGAAGAAGCAGTTGTCAAGGAAGTGCGCACTCACTATTGGCAGAAAAAGACAATAATGCATTGAGCTATAACAAAGGAAACACACTCACCTGACCATTTTCCCCTCCACAACCTTGAGAGTCACCATTCTAGAACAACTCCGGCCGCAGATCCAACACGATGAATCAATGAAGGAAAGCTCGTTCAGGATCTCTGATGACAATATCGTTAGGCCGCTCATTGAGAGGTCCGATCTGTGAGCCACGAAAGCTCGATGATGATGATTCTTGGAGTGCAATGGGTGTGGCATACGAGGCTCGTGCTGCTTCACGTAGTCTAGACCTTTTCACGCAAGTGTAGATTAGGGATCCGAGTATGATGAGGATGAGGAGGCCAGCTCCGATCGTCACCAGCAGTGCTGTCGGCGGCATCCCGGAATGGATCGAATTCATTGTGACTAGAGATTAGACTTGGTGTTGGTTTCTTTACGGTTCATTGCCATGAAAAACATCAGCGCTTCGCTCGAAACCTTTTGTACCGATGCTGGTAGGCATCCATGGCTCGGATTTCAACACACTTCATTGTGTTTATCCTAGGCTGGCGAACAAAGCCAGCGCGCTACATAATAATTTTAAAGAATCGTAAGTTCACAAAGGGCTGGATTATGACAATGAAACTTGTATTGTATGTTCTACAAAGGCTCAGAAGATGATCTATTGATAGATGGTAAATGTGCTATCGTGAATTCTGTAACGTGTGGACGATTTTGAGTTGAACAAGCTCCACCCACTTGCGCCGCGTCCACGCTTTGGCGCGATTTCGTATGCAGAAGCCAGAGGGTGAACGTTCGACCTTCCACTATGAATCAGGTCGAGGGTGAGTCTCGCGAAGAGTAACATAGACAGTGGTGTTTTGATGCTTACATCACGAAATAGTCCCTCATCAGCTTCCTATGCCGAAAACAACTCTTCACCACCCGAGCTAAATCGCCGAAACAACCCCCGAACTTACGGCAGCCTGCAGCAGACCAGGATCTGCGTGGTCGCTTGTATCCAATGCAACGACCGGTAACACCTTTGCTTGGTCGACTGCAGCCTGCCGTTGATCTTGTGGTTGAAAAAGAAGACACGAGAACGGAAATCGAAGGATCCTAGTTGATCGTCGATCCGAGACCTATTTCACTCTCTTTGTTTGTCCCAAAGCCGACACGAGGCGCTCACTGCGGTTTCACTTCCATACTGGACCATGGATTACCCGATACTGTTTGCTGGAGGCTGCGGGTAAACACATATTTGACCATCTTAAAATCTCACATTTTTGAAACACATATCCAACACATACTGGCTGTGATGAGTGAAGCACTTGCAGAGGCTATGCACGGACTGAGATTTCGCTTTCCTGGTCTACATGCTGGTTACCCAGATTCGTGCTATATGTTCTTCTGGTTTCACGGGTAACCGCTGGGCTGGTGATGAGCACTTCTCATGTTCGCGGCTAATGCTGAAATGTCATTTTGTAGTTTTCAATCTGAGCCATCCATGTTATGTATCAGCGAGTCACTTTCAAGGCTGAACTCGATCAACTTGCAGCCCAGTCGAGCAGGCACAATCTCAGCAGGTCGAGCAGTTTGCGCCTGGTCTATATGACGAGGGCATATCTGCACAACCAGGTTGAGGACATATAGGGGTACGCAACCTTAGGCTTGTCACCATTTTGATATACAAGTCCTTGCGATGGCGGTGGGAAGAGAATTTGGTCCAAGAGTCCAGCATTACAATCATGTTCGATGACGAGTATTTGTGTCAAAAGCCAAAATTGATTGTCAGCACTCGGCAGCCGCTATTATGGCTTGGTACAAGCTTGCGGCTGCTCTGTTGTTGTTGACTATGCGAACCAGAGAGCTAATCTGAGAACATGAGCTGAATGAGAGTGCTAAAGAATTGGGGGACATTTCAAACCATGATCACAGAAGTGGGTAGCGTCGGCATGTTGTAAGCAACCAATTTTGTTCCCGTATGTTCAACCATTATTGACTTCATGACATACATCTCTGGCTGTGGTGTAGTATTCTGTGCAGCACCATTGCGACAGCTGATACGCACGACAAAGGAAGAAACCCGTATCACAATGGTGATGCTAAATTCGTGACAAGGAAAAGGACTACGCTGTCCGAGACAATTGACTACAATTCTCACTTGATAGAAATCATGAATAACGATGAACAAAGCCCTTGTTTTAAGACGTTCTAAATACTGTTCCAGACACTGTCCTTCTAACAAACAGTACGGCTTTGAAGATGCTTGTTTTATCCTCGTCGTTCTCCACAAGTACAGTACTCGTCCTTCACTGTAAGTTTCATCCGGAGTTCACAATTTCAAATAACACTTAAGCTACCCGTCGCCTCACCCAGTTCATGAACCACACCCAAAATCAAAGCCCGTTAAGAGATATGATCACCATCTTCATCGTTCTAGGAGTCATCCTCCTAGCTATTCCAGCCATCTGCATCACAGTCATGCTACTCTCCAAGCTGAAGCGCGACAAGCGTGCGGTAGCCGTCAAGAACGCAACAGTAACAACAACCATGCGCGTTGGCGGGAACGGTCGCACCGTCTTCGAAACCAAAGCAGCCAAGCAAACCCCTCCACGGAATCCATCTGCACGCCGCGATCAAGTCCTTCCATACACAAACCAACAAGCTACCGCAATGGCACGACCGCAGTCCGCAAGTCAGAAAGCATGGCAACGTCTCTCACGACCGTTCTCTACCGCTGCGCCGGTCGCTCACCAAGAGGAGGACCAAATCGAACTGCGTCAGAAGCCCGCACCATACCGATCCAAATTCACAGAGCACACTTCTCCAGTCAGTCCTATCGCTCGTCCTAGTCCTGTCGGCTCATCGTCTTCGTGGAACACTATCAACAGGTTCGATGGCCCGGTGAGTCCACTGAGTGTCACTAACATGCCTGCGTCGTCTTCGGTCACTGGAACGATCATTAGAGGTTACGAGCGTAGTAGTCAGCACTCAGAGATGAGCACAGGGATTCCGTTTCACAATGTTCCATTGACACCACAAGCCGTTCGGCACGACGAGCGTAGTGCTGACAATGCGAGAGCTGGGCCTGTCGTTGGCGCTGGTGGGAGCTTTGGTCGAAGTGTGATCAGGCAGAATGTGCTTGATAAGGCGAACATGAAGATGAATAGGATAGAATTGCAGCAGGCGCCTGGCGGGAGGAAGGGAAAGGGAGGAAATTGAGACTCATGAGAGAATGATGTATTGGGTTCATGTACAGCAAAGAGCGGTTTGACGAGAATGTTTGGGTCAATAAGGGTTGGTGTAGTTACTTTGCATGGAGTTTTGGTTTCTTGAGCATTTGTCGACTGGACAGGCAACGGTTGGTATTCAGAGCAGTTGGGTTAGCATTATTTGCTGTACAGAAAAAGTTATCATACTCCTTAAATTACGGTTAAGTACTCAGATCGCAGTCAGCCATGATCAATGGGCAGAATGTAAACTATGCAAATCGTCGTCGAGGAGCAATCCTCTGCGAGAAAGTGAAGAGATTTGCAAGAGTCGTCATGCAAGCAAGAGCGGTTGCTGCCGTTCCATCCCGCTTCGCTATTCCTAGACTGGTAAGCGCGAGCACAATTGAGCTTGCCTATTGCAGCTGATGAATCACACGACAAAGCAGGTGGTGGTTGGTGGGTGTTCATCACCCGGACGTCATTAGTAGCAAAACTGCGCAAGGCAATGCCGGGACAGGTACAATTTACATGCACAAGCAAAAACCTTAAGCTACTTGTCAGTACTGGATAACCATATGCACTGCCTTGCTACAGTCATATTTCTCGGGAACATAATTGTAATACGTACATACGCGCTGCTTCACCACTATCTTCTTGTTGTTGCACCTTACGTCGAGGACTTCACGTCGCAGTTTTAGCTTCTCGAACGCTTAGGACCAGTGATACGAGTTCGCCAAGTTTAGACATCATACATTCAGAAAATCGAACACCTTAGAACCTGCCTCACTTTCACGTCTCCCAGTCTGACGATGAGCTACTTCCAGTAGCATAGCCCTTGATGAAACAATCTGACCAAGGACCGCTTATGCGGCGCCAATCCTCGACTCAACACTACCAAACCTTTAATAACATTACTCCTCCAAGGTCGAGAGGTCGACCGTTCTCGGACTCGGGAAACAGCTCGAGCAATGACCTTTCCACCGACGCTCACGACGAACACCATGAATCTCCTCTTCCGAAACGGCAAATGGCTATTTTGGCTGTCATAGCCCTTTGCGAACAGACCGCACTGAACTCGATCAGTCCATACCTTCCGGCAATGGCCTCTACCTTTCCCGAAGTCACCGCCGGAGAAGTCGGAGTCTACGTAGGAACAATAGCTTCTGCCTTTGCGCTGGCGCAACTCGGTACAAATTTCTTTTGGGGTTGGCTATCAGATCAAATCGGAAGAAAACCAGTAATATTATCGGGCACTGTATTGACTGCTGCCTGCTTTGTCGCTTTTGGGTTCTGTCGAACGTTATGGCAGGCTGTCCTGGTACAGGCATTGATGGGTGTGGTCAACGGCAACCAGGGCGTTGTGTCAACGTGCTTGGGCGAGATCACAGATCGAAGTAACCAGTCAAAGGCATTCACGTATCTACCTGTCATCTACGGCTTGGGCGGTATCACTGGCCCGATTGTGGGAGGTCTGCTCGTCTTTCAAAACAATCCATTCGACTCATCGAAACCAAACCCGTATCCGTACCTCATCCCAAATCTGGTTGCAAGTGCTGTATTACTGCTCGACGCTGTGCTGACGGTAATCTTTTTGGAGGAGTCTTTAGAAGAAGAAGGAGATCTTCCACCATTCAAACGCAGAGTTGGAAACTTGTTCTCGCGGATGTGGCAGTTCACAAGCTCAACAAGGCCTTCATATCTACCTAGACCAAGCAAAAGATCTGTGCGAAACACAGACGAGTCAGATGACGAGCCTAGCGATGACGGATCGGATGACGGACCGCATCTGCCTGAGATGATACCACACGTTGATAACGAGCTAAAGAGGAAGGATATCCTCAATCGAGATACGATTCTCCTACTAATCACATATTTAATATTCCAGCTAGCCAATATCTCCTTCAATTCGTTGTATCCGATCTTCGCACAAGCAGATGTCCCAACTGGTCGCAATTTGAATCCTGAGGAGATTGGTCTGTCCTTGGCTTTCGCTGGTGCCGTTACAATTTTGTTTCAGGTTGGGGTGTTTGGTAAACTGCGAGATAAAATGGGTAATAGATGGGCATACAGGGCTGGTCTAGGTTTGTTTGTGATAGCATATCTGCTCATGCCATTTGTGGGCTACAAGCACCCAGATGATGGACAGGGTAGCCTGAAATCGGGTGTTGTCTGGCTTTGGGTAGAAATTGGTGTTGTGTTGCTGATCAAGACTATCGCCGCTGTGGGAGGTCTTACAAGCGCATTGCTATTGGTATGCCATTCAAGTTTCGCAAAGTTGATCGAACTAACATAAACAGATCACCAATTCGGCACCCAACCACCATGTACTCGGTACTTTGAACGGTTTGGCACAGACTCTTTCTGCGGCTGGTCGAGCAGCAGGTCCATTCCTGAGTGGTGGTTTGTTCACTGTGGCTACAAAAGTAAAACCGAAGGGCGAAGCTTTAGCTTTTGGAGTTTTTGGAGCTATCGCCTTTATTGGCTTCGTGCTGTCATTTGGTATCAGGAGTGCCGATCTTGAAGCTGAGGGATGGGAGAGCGACAGCGATTCTGTCTCTGATAAGAGTGATGAAGAGAATGAGGGATGATTAGGAACATAATCACAAATTCAGACATGATAGCAGGTACAGTAGAAACGGTGTCGATACAGTTAGGGAAAGGATGCACGGCGTTACGTAAGCACGATCTGAGCTTTTTGCGTACTAAAGCGATGGAGTATCAACAATAGACGGTAGGGGGTGAAAAGAGGGTGTCTATTGTGGATTAACATACCTACCTAATCATCGGAAGGTAAGAGAAGGGGTTACATGGTGTACTACCGGTGCTTGTACAGATGCAAACGTTTGGTGTGTTCTTCACCATTACCGTCAGCTCAACATTTTGTCATCACTCCTTTCATTTCTCTTTGAGCGCATTCATGAACTCGACTGGCACCACCAAAATGTTCTCGCTACCATTATTACG
>Ga0181459_100165_pt2 | contig 11572 bp, 9 predicted proteins | sample InSIn2SAF170_FD_119060 | JGI IMG/M metagenome (GOLD analysis project Ga0181459, IMG submission 119060) | Clean room microbial communities from NASA Spacecraft Assembly Facility at Jet Propulsion Laboratory, Pasadena, California, USA -... ...
AGGAATAAAGTCCGGTGGTATTCTACCTCGTGCGGCATTAACGAAAAGCATGTTGAAAGTGCGCCTGTGGTCTGTTAGCGCTTGACGCAGCCACAGGGTGCGCGGGAAGCTTACGCAAGGACCTCATCCACACGGTAGATGTCACTGTGGTGTCAAAAGGTTAGCGGGTACCACAACAGACCGTTGACCGGGTACGCGATTGACGTGGCATCATTTGGACCGAGTTTGACAGGCCAAGGCGTAGATCGGCTTGCATGAGATTGGAGACCCTACTCAGATAGCTAGGCCTAATGCAACTCTGCCTTCCGACAAGCCACAAGCCAAACTGGACTCACCTGGAGAAGCGGTTGAGGATCCGTCCCGCCGGTGTCGTCTCAAAGAAGGTCATCGGCGATCTAAAGATGGCGAAAGCCATTCTTTCATGCAGTTTTCGGCTGGCCTGGCGGGGGGAACGACGGATGTTTCATCAGCTGCATTGATCAAGGGCCATAGATGGTGCCAGAGAGGTGCCATGCGGCGGTCATGCATGCACGTACCTCGATTGAACAGAAGATCCACAGGATCAACGTCTGAACGACTACCAGGGAGGCAGAGCCGAAGCCAAACGCAAAGTATATTCCGATGTACTTGCCGACTTTCGGATTCCCGCCGTACTCGCTGTTGGTCTCGGACCAATTCTTCAGCCAGACGCTGCTGCCTGTAAAAATTTAGCGTGCCGGTCTTCGTGCTCTGATCCCCCGAGGGAGGAAGTGACAAGTCCTCTTGTGATCGAAAAGTGGTTCACGGATGCCTATCAAGCCCAAATCGTTCACTCACCAATCTGTAGCGTTTGAGCTCCTATCAGCATCGTAAGATAGACGGCAACGGCGACGAGATTGCTCGTCTTGGCGTATTCTCCGTACACACTCCACTTCACCTTCCCTTGTTCTGAGAACTCCTTCGTTTGCTTGCTCTTCACGGGTGCTCCCTCTTCGTCTGTGAGCTTACCGCGTGGGCCACGGAAGCTTGCTGTGCTTGCACGCCGCAACTCCAAACTGCTCGATTTGCGAGCTGGCCCGCCTCCAGTCCGGATGGGCGCTAACTCAGTGAGGCCCTCTTGAGTGTCTTCAACCTCGTCCTCCTCCTCTGGTGATATCTGACCCGTGCCGAAAATTGTCTCGTCACTGCCCGTGCTACCAGATTCTCTGCTCTCATCCTCGCTCTGAGACTCCTCCTGATTGGCGGTCCGAATGAGGTTGGAGATCTCCCCTTTCATCGCCATGAGCTGCTCGTACGTGCCTTTCTCTACGATTTTACCGTCTCGCAGCAGCGTCACGTAGTTCGCCTCCATCAAGATTGGAATAGAGTTTGTTGCGAGTATCCGAGTCTTAGAAGCCAGTAGGCCCTTCTGACCAAGGACATTGTCGATTAGATGTCTTCCGACGTGCTGATCGACCGCGGAGAGCACGTCGTCCAGTAGATAGATGTCAGCTCGAGCATATACAGCCCTTGCTAGTGTTAATCGGGCCTTTTGACCCCCAGACAACGAGATACCCCGTTCCCCAACCTCTGTCTGGTCCCCCTCTGGTAAAGCCGCGAAATCCTCCAGAAGCGCACAGGCTTTGATTGTCTTGTCATAAAAGGCAGGATCCCACCGATAGCCAAACACGATGTTCTCTTTGACCGATGCATTCATGACCCAGGGAGACTGTGCCACATAGGCGGCTCGACCATGCACTACAATCTCACCCTTGAGCTTCCACAAGTCACCGAGAATCGATTGTAATAAGGACGACTTGCCCGCACCGACCCGTCCGACAATGCACGCCAGCTCACCTTTGTGGGCAGAGAAGTTGATGTCCTCAAGAACGTTGCGGTCTTGTTCCTTGTTCCAGGTGAATGTGGCATCGCGTATTCGGACACTCTCTTCTCCAGTCTCCTCTATCGGACCTTTCTGAATCACAGCGTCCGGCTGGAGCTCCTCGGCGAGAAAGAAGCTCGTTAGACGGCCCACTGCCACACTGGCTTCAATAATGGAGGTGATGACCATAGGCAGGATGGCCAGAGGGAATGTGAGCAGATTAAATAACGTCAAAGCTGGAAAGACTAGATCGGTAGTGAGAGGTCGGTCCTGCGTAAGAACGAACACAGCGAAGGTTGAGCATGAAACCAGAAACGGCGTGGTAGACCACGTAAAGTTGGCGAAAGCCTGTGTCGCACCAATCTTGCGAAGCGTTTTCAGCTCCTGATCGTTGCGTATGTAGCTCAACTTGTTCATGAACGCCGTGCTCCATGCATAGAGCTTGATCGATTTCATGTTGTTCAAGATCTCGGTCATAAGCCTGGTCCTTGCGTCTTTGTTCTTCATCTGCCTTTTCTGCAGGCTCTTCATCAACCTCGCGATGACACCATTAATCGGTATCATAATTATCATCGCTCCGACACCGGCAAACATGCTCAAGCCGACTAGATTGTAGAGCGAGAGCATGCACAGCACAATTTGAAACGGAGCAGACCAGAGCTGCTGGCCGTACTGTGTCAGATCCTGCAGTCGCTGAGTGTCTACAGCCATGAGGTTCACAATATCACCAGTGGACTTTGCTGCTCGGCCCTCGTTGGACAGACGCATAGACTTTGAGTAAATTGCCGCCGTCAAAGATGACTTTATCCGCATCCCGCACTCGAACCCTCGCTGGAAATACTGGTGTAAACAAGCGGTCTGTGACACGGAGACAGCAAACATGGCTAAGGCGATGGCTGCTCCGCGTATGAGAGGCTGTGGATTGTCTCCGCGATAGGAATCAACGAAGGTAATAAGCAGCCTCAAGAGTTGCGGCTGGATGAAGGCCAAGGAGTCGCTGCAGACCTTAAACAGTCCTGCGCGAAAATAAGGACCCCAAAAAGCGCGGAACAGGGCGATCCAAAGCGATGGATGCTGCTTCTTCTTCTCAAGGTCCCAAGCTGCCTCGAATGATTCTGCTGTCGCCCGTGTTGCATCTCGACGCCGTAGGTTCCATAGATCGTCTTGCGTCAGGAAGTTCCTGTAGCCATACTTCATCATCGGCGTCATCCAGCCAAATGTCAACACCGAGAAGATGTTGGCATACTCGTACGGACATTCGTCGTCGTCCCCGAGCGCATCGTAGGCGCTTAATCTCTTTGGCACGAGCCATTCTAGCGCCAGCTCCGCAGCTGCCAGTCCGACACTCACACAGAATACTATGAAGTACGGAAGGTGTTGACGGTGGGTGTCTCGCGCGATGAGCGACCGTAGTTTCACACCGAATGCGATGAGAAGGAACAGCCAGTAGAACAGCACGACGCCGTTTGGAGTTCGGGACCTCCAGTGCTCGACGTATTGTATCGCGAAGATTTCGCCTAGCGAGACAATTGTGATAACCGTTGTCCAGAACCTGAAGTCTTCGATCCAAATGCCTTTGTAGTATTCTACTTGTAGGGCGGCTTGTAGGGCTAAGGTGATAATGAGGGCAACGATGACACTCTACGAATAGATTAGCCTCTCGCTGCACACCTTTGAATGTCTACAACCCTCCACATACTAGCTTTGTATAGAAGTGCCAGTTCTTCTTCACCGGCTGCGGCTCGCATTTCTTCAACAGATACCATATCGCGCCAGCCCCAAGCACTATCCCTCCCACCGCAACAGTGGCTATCCAGACATCCAGAAAACAAGGAGTAAAGTCATATCTGAAGGGGCTCAACGGGCCCCATCCTTCTACATCACTGCATAACGGTTCCCTTCGGTGGAGGGTTGCCGCAAGATAGCTTTCCTGGACGTGGGGTCGCGGTGCGAGGAACGATATCTGCTGTTGTTGGTCGGCGGCATACATCTAGACTCTGGCGGACGGTGGACGCTCCTTCACGGACAAGGAGAGTCTAAGAGCCAGTTGTTGGCGCAGCGTTTGCATGGATTCACAGAGCCCCCACGAGATACTTAGGTCTCTAAGTTAGGGCTAGGACCGTCGGCAAGTCATCGGTTAGACATGCATGACGCAGATCAGTTCAGCTCAGCCTTATGGCCATCACGAATTGGTTCTTAGTGTGAGTGTAGCATGTCGCGTGCTTGTTTGATGGATGCAGCACACATTCCGTCCAAAACAGAGGAGAGCATTGTTTGTCAGAATTACATTTCCAAAACATAGTAGAGCCGGGCATTGTGAATGGTACACGTGAGCTTCCGGTACGGGGCTCTACTGTGTTTTGATAATGTAATAAAGTTGCGCATTCGTATTGTCCCTCTAGTGTCCATTAGGAGAATATGACTTCACTGATAAGTCCGTAGCAGGAAATCCCATTGAGAAGAAGCCTTCGATGCTGTCTATGATTTACCAGAACGCAACTACCAAGGCAAGTCCGCTAAGCCTTCCCCGATGAAGCGAAACAGAGGGGTATCAACACCAACCTGCAGCGCCAGCACTTACGCCCCATCACCCCAACGCGTGAGCGGCCAGCCCGCCATAGTCCACTGCATCCACTGAATGAGAATGATACACCAAGGCCGTCCAGAAAGCCACTACAAGGGAGGCCTGTAGGCTGGCAATCCCTCCGGCTCGAAAGAGTCAGTCCTCTCGCTCTGCTGACGCTCCACCTCCGCCATCTCAAGCCGGCCATCAGACCGGACATCCACGGCCGAGTCATCGGAGGCAGGAAGACCCTTATCTGACGTCCAACGGCCGCCGGACGGCGAATGGTAAGCGGGATGCTCGTCCCATGTCGAGAGCTCCATAACGGGCTCTGGCCGCATGGCGTTCTCTTCTTCGATGCGGAAGGTCTCGTTGTCTTTTTCTACGAAAGCCTATCTCACTGGTCAGTGCTTATGGGGTTAGGAAGGTGTTACCTGATGTGTGGGACCAACCTTCAGCGCTGCAGGATAATCGTCTTCGTCTTCGTCTGGAGGTATTAATGCTCTGCTGCTGGCAAAGACAAGGAGGACTTCTTTGCCCTCGCTTTCCGCGGCTTTGATGACATCGGCTTCGGTGATTCGCTGTATAGATAGTTGGGTCAGTCTTTTGCTTTCCATGAATTGAGGCAACGAGATGCGAGGGGATTTGACCGGAAATATTGGGAAACCTGACCTGCTTGACAATTTCCGGTCTGACGTCGTACTTTGTCATCCACCATTGTGAACCATCTGGTGTCTCCGTGGTATCGCTCCCTGTGTCACCTTTTCCTTGAAGGAAATAGGTCGTGTGCGAGTTAGTAGCGACACCGCGAAGCCTGTAGAGATGCTGGGGCTGTTGTGCGTTGGAATCTGTGGGTTCCTTTAGCAGATTAGAGAACTGCTCCATAGACCTGCGGACTCGCTCCTTTTCATCTTCTAGGGCTGTCGACTGTTAGTGATATGTGTTTACTCTTTGAGGGTTGCAAGCAGTACCTTGCAGTCTAAGCTTGATATTGTCGTACACTTCTTGCAGTTTCTGAGCAACACGCGACCCAGCTGCTGGTGTATCGTCATCGATGAGGCCTGGATTCCTCATATCAGGCCGTTTCCTCAATGCTGCGATTGCAATCTCAAGAAGAGTTATGGCATCCGCCGACTCTCCAAATTTGGAGTGCGGGACTTTATGTAACATCTTCTGCTTTTCCTCAAGCCGCCCAATCTTGGCTTTGCAGTCGGCCAGGTCCTTCCGCATAACCTTCGCTGCCGCCATATTCGAACTCAAGTACCTGTCCACATACAATGATGACGGGATACGCATGCTCAGACCTGGCGAGGACGTATCTGACTGCAAGACCCGTATGATGAGTATGTCTGCGACCTGTACAATTGAAAACTGGTCCGGTTCAGTGCCATCCGGATCAGAAGACCATATCGTCTCGTCCATAGCATCGTAGAGCGATCTCGTGGAGCTCGTGGAAGGCACATTGGTCAGCGAGAGCTCCAAGCACCAGAAGTTGGTCCGCTCCTCGCGCTCACCAGGCGACTTTCTAGAGGCCACCGAATGGAAGATCCGCTCAATCTGTTCAGTATGCCCTGGTGCGAGTTTTTGTGCTCCAGCCTCCCATGCGACCAAGAACTTATCCACCGTTGTTTTTGAGGCGAGACCAGTGGTGTGAACGTCATCAAGAGCTCTTAAGCTTGCCAGTGCTTCAGCGCTACCATATGACCGTTCCGTGCGGTCCAGGAAAGCTGACAACCTTTGTGCTTCCTCAATGACTTCTATCACATGATCGGGCCGAGGGCGCTCTTCGTGGAGATCAACAGTTTCTGGAAGCTTGATGGGGGTTCCAGTCCACCACTGAGGATCGTATCCATAATCCGCCACATCATGGGGAGGGAATAGAAGCGCCTGCCGGCCCACAGGTATATTGTTAAGAATGGTGACGAGGGAAGGCAGATAATCTCCGTCCGGCAACGGCTTAAGGAAAGCTGGTTCATCATTGTTCCTCCTACGATTTCCTACGTCGACGTCCGAGATGATCTCCTGCTCCTTGGTCGCTGTTAGCGGAACCATCGACCACTGGCTGCTTGGATAATCTGGTTTGTTAGCAGGCCCAAAGCGTGCGCCAGAACTATCTATCACCCCGCTCTCCTGCTGCGAGCCCAGTGTCGCTGACGATGTGTTCGCGTTGGGCAGTCCATGGAAACTAACTCTTGAGGGTGGCCTGGTGGGCGCGGTACTATGGGGATACTGGCCGTTCTCGCTGGAGGAGTCGATTTGGAAGGCTGTTGACGTACGGCTTCGTCAGCTCGAGCTCCGACATATCTCGTGTTCATCGAACGATGCGTAGTCCGCCGTAGACTCACATGGTATACTGTCGTGTGTAGCATCCCCGTATCTGCCCTGGGCAAATTCGCTTTCATTATAGGTGCTCTGCTGGTGCTACAAAGCATCGAGAGGTTGGTTCAGCGACCGACTTCAGGCTTCTAGGTGGATCTGCCGAACCTTGTGTTTGTCTGGGTTGTCAAAGTACTCCTGTACGGCCGCTTCGAAAGTTCCCGATGCCTGCGCGGGTTTCTCCCATTAGACGAAGCGCTCTCGCATGTAGAAGGAATGGGCACCTTGAGGAACTCAATTGCAGTTTTGCGGTCTGCTACTCCCCCTGACCATTCGATAAACTGCAATATGGCCTGCTCAGAAGGTTGTGCTGCCATGGTTACGGATCAAGCTGTGTATCCTATCGAAACCAGTACTGCGATGTGAAGAGGGGCAGGCAAGAAGGGCCAGCGGGTGACTATATGTATGTGGAGACTAGCGAACGGTATGCATGCTATTCAAGACAGAATAGTCAAACACGAGTGACGAAGAAGGGCGCTGGCAACAGATGTGTGGACATGTCGCGGATGCGGTACCTATGCGAGAACGAAAGATGACGCTGTTCCGCAGCATGTCGTTCTGCGGCGCATGCCGCGGAACACGTACGAAGGAGTAAATCTTGTTCGAACCACCAGGTATGGAATGTGCAAGACCTTCGATGGGTAGAGGCGTTGATAGATGGGGGCAGCTGCGCATCACATGCGCTGTCCCGAAGCCCGCGCCTCTACACGTTTGCGAGCGAAGGCATGTTTCAGTGAACAGATTCGTTAGATGAGAGTGGTGACACTTAAAAGTACAGTACATTAATTTACAAAGACCCGGCCTTGACTACCCGTTCGACACCGTGTCAATGGCGAGCTCTGCGTCTATTTGACATACATGCTGGATCCCCGAGTCTAAGATCTCCAGTCTACCTTTTGTACAACCAATCCAGATATGAATCTACACCGTCAACCTTCTCCTGCTGACACGGCTCAACAGCAGAAACGGTCTGACTTGTTCCATCCGCCTTGAAGCCTTCCAACGGCTGCCACACAACAACTGGCTTCTTCTCGTCGAGGAGATCCTGCTCTTTCCTCCACTCGCGGCCCTTCCTGCTCATTTCCATCAGTGATTGACGATACCAATCCAGTCCACTGTCTGTCTCCTGATCGTCCCGACCGAGGACCTTTTGTCTCCGAGCGCGGCAGGTTTCGTAGAGCGCCTCGACACGAGAATCATCGATGTCCTTGAGAGCATACTCAATGGTCCAGTTGTCGCTCTCGGTCAGGGTCTCGGGACGGACCTGGTATCTACCGTTGACCTTGTTACGTATGGTTAAGGTCATACCGAGAAGACGCCTAGGGTTTTTTGTCGTTGTGTCAGTGACAGCCTCCAGGTCGTCCGAATCCGTAAGAGACGTAGAATCGTCTCCTGAAGGCGCGGAGGCGCCAAAGTCGCCAACAGCCTTCGGCAATACATGGGATACATCTTCTCTGGCATTGAGGGTTCCTGTAGCACCAGTGCCGGCGTCTTTCGATGGAGTAATGAACATCTCTGATATAGGCCATTCGTCCTCAGAAGCGCCAGCGTTCAGTTGCACATCGTCAGACTGGCTCTTGCCACTCTCACTCCTTCCCTTTCCGTTGTTTTGCTCTTCCATTCTTCGCTTGTCGTCTTCAAGATCTGCTTCTTCAAAGGTATCGTCTTCGTCTTGGTCCTCATCCTGACCCTCGTCCTCGTCCTCATCCTCATCGTCCTCCTCATCCTCGTCGTGATCTTCGTCCTGCTCTCCGTCCTCTGTCACACCTCCTTCGTCTTCCTTGTCTTCTGCGTCTTCGTTCGCGTCGTCTTCAAGCTCATTGGCTTGCTCCTTTCCGTCCGCAAGTTCATCATCCTCATCACCCTGATCTTCGGAAGCGTCTAGAGAGCTCAGGCGAGCTCGGTCGTCCTTGTGCTGATCAATCAGCTCACTGACTCGACCAATAAGATCCGTCAAACGAGCATTTTCCTCCTCGTGGCTGTGCATGTCATCCCTAAGCTGCTGCGTCTTCTCAGTCAACTGTTCAGCGAGGGCCAGTAACTTTGATGACTCCTCCTCCAGATCATCGTCGGGATCTCTGGAAGAATCGCGTCCTGCTTTTCGTTGATCAATCACGCGCTTGAAACCCGCAATTTTTTTGAAGAGCTGCTGGGCAAATCCGTCAACAGTGGCAAACTGCTCTTCGAAGGTTGCACCTGGCTCGATCTCTAGATCCTCAGCAGACAATTCGTCCAGCTCCATCTCTTGTTCTACGGCCGCATTTATGTCAGTCCAGCCGTCGGGCTCCGTCTCTTCGTCCTTGTCCAACCCTAGAACCGATCGCTCGAATTCGGCGATTTTCTCTTTGTTGGTGTCTTGTATTCTGTCCGCTTCCTCTTCACTCACAGGCTCAGCGAAAATATACATGAAAGGCACTTTCCCTTCGCGCGTTTCGAAGTGCAATCGTATGGACTAGATCCAATTAGTAGAGGGATGAGAGGGAACATGGTCGAACTTGCCTCTCCCGGAAACTTCTCCGTTGCGCGGTTGAGTATTTTGTTCAAGAGCTGAAGGCTCATTACAAACTCCTGGTCGCCCAAAGTTGTGTCCGTCTGCCCATGGAGAGCTTGGTCTAGCTCCGGCAGGCCAATATACTGGAACCCAAAGATTCGTTCGACGTTGTGGTACGCGACGAAGATACCGTCCATCCTGCCCATGCGCACCTGCAGCGAATATTTTAAGGCTGTCGCCCTCATCATGTCGTAATATTCACGTTCGAATGATTCCCACTTGCCTTGTCCGTGTTTGACTTGATAGCCGGAGCCCTGCTCGTATTCTTGCACATGCATGCGGATGGCGACAACCGCTCTTGTCTTCAGATCAAACATACCGGTTCCCGGTAAACGGGGATCATAAGCATCGAGCTGTGATCGCATAAGAAAATCGCCCAGAACGGAATAATGGTAGCTCTCTGGCTGGTTTTGCTCTTCAGTGAAATGGTCAGGACTAGACAGCCGATATCGTTCGTACTGCTCTTTGGGAAGGGTGAGTAGCTTTTCCAGTGACTTTCCGAGCATGCTCAGAATATTAGGAGTATCAAATTGCTTGTCCGCATCGATGGCATAGACCCCGTTCCTCCAGCGCAAAAATATCGCAGACGGAGCGGTGAACGTCTGTGTGAATTTGTTGCTGTTGGCTGCAAAGCCGGACGAGAGCATCTGCGTGTTGATAGGACGCCACTGAGAGAGGAGGAAGTGAAATTGCGACAGTGCGCCAGTCATGCTTGATGTCGAACCGATATATTTTCTCGCATGCTCTCTTGCAATGGCGCGCAAAGCCTCATTTGTCCTTGGAAGACGTGATATACTCCGTCAGAGCATTGAAGTCGAACTCGGCAACCGGCATGACCTTCTGCAAATACGGGTCAAAATTGTAAACACGGGATCGCTCATCCTGAAGGTGGTAGACGCCAGGGCTATGAGGTTTCAACGTCAGCAGGATTCAATGCCTTGGAGGTAGTTCGGCTTACTTGAACAAAACTCTGTCAAGCCCATACGAGAGGTACGGAACAGGTGGTTGTTCAACCTTGAGAGCTACACAATTAGCACATTATCAGCATGCTCGGGGAGGCTGAACATACGAGTGAGCTCAAGCCCAGCAGAGGACATGTTCTCAATATGGCCCTCAAGAACGACGCTTGCAAGGTTCTTGGACTTGGAAAGCATAGCTTGTTTGATCGAGGTCCCGGACTTTTCCACCCTGGAGTTTTCTCCCTGGGCGCGTTGATCAGGACCATCCTTTGCAGATGGAGAGTGGATGTAACGAACAGTTGCGAGGGTGTCTGCAGGAGACTCGGCCGCTCTCTTTCGTGGTTGCGGTTTTTGCTTTCCCACCTTCTTGACGGCTTCGACTCGAGGCTTGGGCTGACTTCGAGCCTCCAGCGACTTCTGATGTGCTTCCAAAGCCGCCTTGATGGTCTGCACCAGGCTTAGTTGCACCGGTCGGGGCGTCTTGGGTATCTTTGCCTCATCCTCGTCACTTTTCGCCTTTTGATCTTTTAAGGCCCTGTGCGCCTTGGGAGGCCTTTGGTGCCTTTGACCCTTCTCTGCCCGTTGATCCCGTAGACCGTCCTGGATATTCTTGTCCTTTTGGTTCTTCCCCTCCTTGTTTCCCTTCTTATCTCCCTTCTGTTCTCCCTTCTTATCTTTCTTCTTGTTTCCCTTCTTCTTTCCCTTCTTGCCCTTCTCTTTGACAGTTGTTTGAGGTCGTTTTATCTCTTCTGAGAGTTCCTTCGGCGCCTCCCTGGCCTCGCTCTTTGTGTCGATGGCTCGACGGACTCTGGAAGTAGCATGGTCATTGCTGACATCAGTCTGCTCCTGAAGAGGTGCTGTAGAGAGCTCCGACGCGGTGGCGGAGGTGCTTTCTGAACGCGTTTGCTGGGGTGCGTAGCATCGTTTCGCGAGACAGGAGAAGCAGATGTATGGCGACGTTAGAGACGGCTTTGGGGCACGCCGAAGTGTACGACCGATCATGGATATGCTGCGAAAGGGCTGGTGGTGAGGCTCCAGGCGCTGTCTGGGAAAGTTTCCCTAAAGATCTGCGACGGCGCACATGAACCTCATCGCCGGAACATGCCGATGTCAGGACTTTGGTGCCGATGATGTCGTTTCGCGCCAATGGTCGCGATTCTCACTCGCTCACTCACTCACTCACTGCACTCACTGCACTCACTCACTCTCCCTCCCTCTGCTCGACCGGCGTCTCTCTCTGCTGGGTCATGCTCACTGCGGCTCGCTCCTCTCAGCTATGGAAT
>Ga0181459_100169_pt2 | contig 11531 bp, 6 predicted proteins | sample InSIn2SAF170_FD_119060 | JGI IMG/M metagenome (GOLD analysis project Ga0181459, IMG submission 119060) | Clean room microbial communities from NASA Spacecraft Assembly Facility at Jet Propulsion Laboratory, Pasadena, California, USA -... ...
CGGTTGTACGTAATTTGGTAATTCACTCGGTCGCTTGCAGCATCGTGAATAATAACTGAGCAAGGAATGACTTTTTCGTCATTTAATTGCATACCTGTTTGGAAGACCGCTTGCTTTTGTTCGATCTCTTTTCCATCTTTGGTCTTGATTGGGCGGTTAAGCACCTGATCTTTAAACCCAATACTACGATCGGATGCCACCTGTTTGAACTTATCTGTAATTAAACTCATATTATTCCTCCATTAATACTATTTTATTTCGCTATCTCCATTATAAATCATAATCTCCAAAATCTAAAATGATAACTCTTTATTAGACGACAAAAGAGCCTTCTGCCTAAACAGAAAGCTCTTTAATTCAGAATTATGCTTTTGCTTCTTTTCTGATTTTCTCACGAATACGCGCTGCTTTACCAGTTAAGTTACGTAAGTAGTACAATTTAGCACGACGTACGTGACCTTGGCGAACAACTTCAATCTTCGCAACACGTGGTGAATGTACAGGGAAAGTACGTTCAACACCAACACCGCTTGAAATTTTGCGAACAGTGTATGTTTCGCTAATTCCTTGACCACGGCGTTTGATGACAACACCTTCGAATAACTGAATACGTTCGCGCTCTCCTTCTACAATTCGAGCGTGAACACGTACAGTATCTCCTGGACGAAAATCAGGAATATCGTTACGTAATTGTTCTTGTGTGATCGCTTCAATTAATGGGTTCATTCTTTCTACTCCTCTCGCGCAATTATCATGGGTGCATACGTCCTAGCGGATAATTGCATGATTACGGTGGTCCCCCACCAATTACATATACTATCATATTTTCTTCTCAATGTAAAGAATTTTTTACGATTTTTCCAATTCAGCAATTGTCTGGGTGAAAATATCCGGCAATGGACAGTTAAACTCCATATACTCTTCTGTTCTAGGATGAATGAAGCCGAGTGTTGCTGCATGTAAAAATTGCCCATTCCCCGCTAACGTCTTACTCGGTCCATACTCGGGATCACCCGCCATAGGGAAATTAATGTATTTCAAATGTACGCGGATTTGATGTGTACGTCCGGTTTCAAGTTGGCATGCAATCAGGGTATAGTCTGCTTTAAAGCGCTGCAGGACATTAAAATGCGTAATAGCTTCTTTACCGTCATCCACTACGGCATACTTTTTCCGGTCATGCGGGTCACGGCCAATTGGGGCATCAATCGTTGCTTTTTCATGAGGAATACGTCCATGTACAAGTGCAATATACTCTCGTTTGGAGGTTTTCTCTTTTAGCTGTGCTGATAAGTGATGATGGGCCTGGTCATTTTTAGCCACCATCAATAGTCCGGATGTATCTTTATCAATCCGATGCACGATACCAGGTCTAATTTTTCCATTAATACCGGATAAGTTATCTAGATGATACAATAAGGCATTCACTAAGGTCCCATCTGGATGCCCTAGTGCCGGATGAACAACCATGCCTTGGGGTTTGTTTACTACAGCGATATCTTCATCTTCATAAACAATTTCAAGCGGTATATTTTGTGGTTTAGCTTCTATTTCTTCTGGTTCAGGAATCGTTATCTTCACCTGATCCCCACTAGCTACTTTATATTTATTCAGTTGTTTTTCTCCATTTACCAACACAGCACCTTCTGCGATTAACTGCTGAATCTGATTCCGCGAGACCTCAGCGATTAAATTGCTTAACACCTTATCCAGTCGTCCGCGTTCTTGATCAATGGTAAGTTCAATCTGTTGTTTATTCATTAGGATCCCTTAACTTTCTTCTTTACAAGTTCATCATAGACAATATAACCAATTAAAATAATTACGCCAATGGTTAGCGCCATATCTGCCACGTTGAAAATGGGAAAATTGATAAATTCTAAACGAATCATATCGATAACATATTTTAAATGCAACCGATCAATAAAATTTCCAATCGCTCCGCCCATAATAAAAGCAATACCTGTACTAGCAATCGGAGACCTTTTCCCTTCTGTGTGCAAAAAGTAAATAAGTGCGCCCACGACGACAACAGTAATCACATAAAAGAAAATCATTTGATCTTCTAGGATACTCCAAGCCGCCCCGCTATTGCGAATATAGGTTAACGATAATACATTTGGAATCACAGGAACAACTTCTCCCAAGGCAATTTCTTGCACAGTTAAATATTTGCTCAACTGATCCAATCCAATCAATATCATAGCAATAATATAATAAATAATCATTTTCTGACCTCTTTTCGTTTACTTTCTATCTTACAGCAATTTTGATAAATTTTCTATTTAAACTACAATTTTCTCTCAAAAACTGTTATAGTGAGTATAGGACTTATTTATGGAGGAGATCTGAATGAGAAAAAAATCAGTAGTTACATTAGCCAGTGTCGCCTTGTTGCTAGCTGCCTGCTCAGGGCCATCATTGGAAGAGCAGATACAATCTACAGAAGAAACAATTAACCAAACTGCTTCAACATTTAATCAATTATTCGAAAAAGAACAGACAATGATGGAGATTTATGAGGCTGAACTAGAAACGGATGCCACACTAGAAAATTTCAACAATGAATCGGGAGCACTCCATGAGAATCTAGTTCAACGCCAAGAATTGATTGAATCCATCCAAGACCATAATAATGACTTCGAACAAGCGGTCAATTATTTTACTAATTATGAAGGAGAAGATTTATCATCTGAGGTAGCCAATCAATTTGCTGAGCAGTTATCAACCTTACACACCCAAATTGTATCTTATAATGATTTGTACTTACAAGCAATTAATCAACAGCGTCAATATTTTAACTCATTTGCTGAAGAAGATATGGATTACGAGCATTTATCATACGGAGTCGAGGTGATTAATGAGACACATGAACGACTCTATACACAAGCTCAAGAGATTAATGAGCAACTCGAAGCTACTGTTGAACAGTTAGATACCCTCCAACATCAGGAAGCGATTGAGCCCGAAGCTGACAATACAGCTGCTAATGAAGGAGAATCTGCTGCACATGATGGAGCTACTGACAAAGCTACTGCTGAACCTAAATATGTCTTAAACGAGGACTTATGGACGATTGAGCCAATTGAAGACAGCACCGAATCTCAAGTTGCTTTACTGACAATTGACGACGCTCCGTATGGTAATGCTCTTGATATGGCCGAAACGATGCAAGAAAAAGGTGTATCGGCTATTTTCTTTGTCAATGGCATGTATCTTGATGAAGATGGCCGTCAAGTTATTCAAACATTACACGATATGGGCTTTGAGATTGGAAATCATACCCAAAATCACCCAAATTTATCTGAGTTAACAATCGATCAACAGCGTAATGAAATTGTTGAGACCAATGACATCATCGAAGAGACAATTGGTATACGCCCGCGCTTCTTCCGAGCGCCATTTGGTGTTATGAATGCAGATACCTATACTGTTCTCGATGAAGAAGGTATGACGGCGATGAACTGGACATACGGTTACGATTGGGAAGAACAGTACCAAAATCCTGAAAACTTAACCAATATTATGGTCAATGCACCCGAATTAAATCATGGCGCTAACCTTCTCATGCATGATCGCACATGGACACGCGATGCTTTAGTTGATATTATTGACGGTTTAGCAGAAAAAGGTTATTCATTCGTTAACCCGAGTGAACTGACCGCACGTAAGGAGACTGAATAAATGAAATCAATTAAAAAAACATGGCCTCTATTAACGGCACTCCTCTTTATTAGTTCCCCTGTTTTAGCACAACAAGCTAATGAAGAACCCGTTGAAATCAAAGACCGGACACCTGTCGAAGATATGCAAGCCCGCAGAGATGGCTTACTTAATGTCTATACGGAATCTCTTATTCGTTTGCCGAAGCGAATCCCTCAAGATTTAGTCTATGACTCTGGTGTGGATATTCCTTACCCTGAAGATGGTGTGAAAGGTATTTTTGTTCCCGGACATAGCGCTTCAGATGAGACAACGCTAAATAATTTAGTGGACTTCATCTCTTCTACTGATCTGAACTCAATTGTTATCGATGTGAAAGAAGATTACGGTAATATTGTCTTGGATATCGCAGCAGACGGTGAATTCGAAGAATATATTAATAATGCCCTTGTCGCTGATAATGATCCAGCTGAAATTTTAAGTTTACTAGACGAACACGATATTTATCCGATTGCTCGGGTCGTTACCTTCAAAGATACCATGCTTGCTACAGAACGACCTGATCTCTCCTTCCGTGAAGCAGATGGATCAGTTTGGAAAAATGGCAACGGAGAAGCCTTCGTCAATCCCTATGAAAAAGAAGTTTGGGAATACACACTTGATATTGCCAAGAAAGCAGCTCGTCTAGGCTTTAAAGATATCCAATTTGATTATGTTCGCTTTCCAGAAGGGTTTGAAGTCTTTGATGAGACACTCACTTACAGTCGCGGTGACTATGAAGATTCTGATTTAACTGCCGGCGAACAACGTATGTCAGCGGTTAATGATTTCGTTAAGTATGCTCGCGAAGAACTTAGACCATTTGGCGTCGAAACGTCAGTCGATGTCTTTGGATATGCAGCATTCATTCGTGAAGCACCAGGTATTGGTCAGAGTTTCTTAGGCATTTCTGAACATGTGGACAGTATTTCAGCGATGATTTATCCAAGTCACTGGGGCCCGGGGAACTTCAACGTACCAAAGCCTGACTTAGAACCATACGATACAATTGATGGCTATATGGAACTTGAAAATGAATTGCTGGCTGAGTTAGAAGAAAATGCTCCGCGCTCTCGTCCATGGATTCAAGACTTTACAGCTAGCTACTTAGGGGCTGGCAACTTTAAAGAGTATCAAGCTGAGGATGTTACTGCCCAAATTCAAGCCCTCTATGACAATGGTGTTGAAGAATACTTGATTTGGAATGCAACTGGTGATTACTCTCGAGATGCTAAGTTTAAAGTAACAGAATAATATAAGTTAGCCTCCCTACCCTATATAACGGTAAGGAGGCTTTTTAAGTTGTTTATTTAAATTAAGTCAATCGCTTCTACTAAGTCAAGTGAGATGATAACCGCTCGCACAACGGGTTTATTCAAGGTAACTTCCAGGGCTTGTTTGTATAAGTTTAGCTGACCGCTGTATTTTTGTCGTAATTCGGCTTTTGCTTTTTCTTCACCGAGATAGCTGATTCGATCGGTCTTGTAGTCGTATAGGACGATCCCTTCTTCTGTTTCAAAATAGCCATCCACAATTCCGTGAATCAATACATAATCATCGACTGCATCAATTTGTTCGAAAATATCACAGGCAGCCATCAACAGCGAGAATGGTTTTTCTGTCTGGAGTCGGTCACCCTGTTGCAATAACTCCTGGCCAAAATCAGTTTGGAAAAATTGGACAATGGATTGAATCGGTACTTGTTTAGTCGTAGTGGCATCTAATTGATGGTTGTCTGCCAATTGCGTTAACTGCGCCAATACAGTCTCTAGCGTTATCTCGTTAGTTAAGTCCATTGACTGGAGAAGTAAATGCGTCACCTGCCCGATATCGCTCGCAGTCGGTTGTGACTTATGTGCTTGTATAAAGCTCGGATCGGCTAGTTCATCTTGAACATAGCGATTAATCGATGGTTTCTGTGCTGTGATATCTAACTTAACCATTTGACCATCTTCGGGTACTTCAAATAATCGCTTCAATTCTGAGACCGACTGATAACTGGTTGTCTCAGTGGAGGATTGATGCGTATAGGGTGTCATCATTCGATCGATGGCCTGTTGGATGGTTGGATCATGCAACGATACCTGGGTTAGTTCGACCGGTTGTTCTTTGTGCTTCACTTCTTGAGCAGGTTGGCTAAGTAAATCCTGTTCATTTTTGAACGTGATATCAAAGTTAGCCGCAAACTGTTCGATGGTGTGGTTGCCTGATTTATCAAGTGGCGCTTCTAGGAGTTCGTGGTTATTGAAGGAACGATGACGGATTAAACAATAGCCAATCCAGTCTAAGAAAGTTGTTTGTCCTGTTGTCCGTAAATAATCGGGCAGAATCAAATCTTCGTGTCGTCGTGCTTGCTGCCAAGTTTCAATGGCTTTTTCTTTTGTTTTGTAGCTCCCTACTAAGAATAATTTTTGTTCCGCCCGGGTTAAAGCCACATAAAGCACTCGCATTTGTTCAGAGAGTAATTGGTTTTTCTTCCGAATGCTGAGCCCTTGATTCATCCAGGTTGGGTATCTTATATGTTGAGTAACATCGATATAATCGGTCCCGAATCCGAATGATTGCTCTAAGGTATAGGTACCTTGCGCATCAGAAATATTATGTCGCCGTGCTAAATTACAGACAAATACAGCGGGAAATTCGAGTCCTTTGCTTCCGTGAATCGTCATCACCCGAACGGCATTGTCTTCATCGGTAATATGTGACGCTTCGGCCAAGTCTTTATCTTGTGCTTTCATTTTTTCAATAAAGCGAATAAAGTGAAATAACCCTTTAAAACTAGATGCTTCATAAACAGCAGCACGCTCATATAAGGCATGCAAATTAGCTTTTCGTTGTGATCCGGCAGGTAACCCTCCTACATAGTTTAAAAAGCCTGTATCGTCATAAATACGCCAAATCAGCTCAGTTAATGGATGGTCTCTTGCAAAATCCCGCCACGCGATTAATTGATTCAAAAATTCTTGGCAAGTCTTAGCTTCCGGCTGTTCATCCAGCTCAGCAAATTGCTTCAATGCATCGAAGTAGGATACATTTTTGTCTGCGATCCGAATCTGAGCTAATGCTTCCTCATCTAGACCCACAATCGGCGAGCGCAATACGGCAGCTAATGGAATATCTTGGCGTGGATTATCAATAACTTTCAGCAGTGACATCATCAAGAGGAGTTCCGTTGTTTGGAAATAATTTTCTGTCTGATTAAGTGCTACAGGAATATTGAATGCTTGGCAGGTTTCTTGAAGTAATAAGTTGTGACTCTTGGTTGGTGTTAGAATTGCGATATCTCGGTATTTAATCGGTCGCATTGTCTGTGATTCTTTGTCATAAATAAGAAATTCTTCTTCAATGAGTTCTTGAATACGGCTAGCAACCAGCTTGAACTCCCCTTCAGCGCTCGTACGAATCGCGTCCTCACTGGTCGCTTCTTCTCCCTCTTGTTCATAAATCAACAGTTCAGGTTGCATCTCCTCACTCATCGGAAAGTCTGTCATGCCTTGAACAAGCGCCGCTGATTCATCATAGGTCATCTCCCCAACAGTCTCATCCATCAGTTGTATAAAAATCAAGTTAACAAAAGAAATAACCGCTTCATTCGACCGAAAATTTTCGGCTAAAATAATACTTGTTCCTGATTGCTTGTTCTCTGCTTGATATGACTGATATTTTTCCAAAAACAACGACGGATCCGCCTGACGAAAACCATAAATCGACTGCGATTTCACATCTCCTACCATAAATCGATTCCCCGGTGTTTCTTCAGCTAAAAACGTTAGAATCGTTTCTTGTAATTTGTTAATATCTTGATATTCATCAATCATGACTTCCGCAAAAAATTCACGATAATACCGTGAAGCCTCAGTTGCCATGAGATTCCCATCCATATCCTCTGTTGCCAAAATTTGGAGTGTTAATTGTTCCAAATCATTAAAGTCCAGGGCATTAATCTCAGCTTTTCGCTTTGAATAAGCCGCACTAAAATCAAGTGTCACTTGGGTTAACGTTTGGATAATTGGTTCGAGTTGCTTCATCTGATCAAGTTGCATGGTGAGTGGTACAGCGAAGAACTGCTCATGAATAGCTGTCACACGGTCACGAATTTGATCGAAAATAGCTTTCACGACTTGTAATGCTTCATACATCTCTTCGTCCGAATCTTTGCGTGGGCCGCCTCTCTTCGTCGGAAACTGAAAATCACGTAATGTGACTTCAAGTGCCTCTAGTTGATGCGTGCTCAACTGTATGTTTACTTGTTCTAAGACGTCTTGAATCGGCTCAAATTTTGTCATAAATTTACTAAATGATTTATTCTCTTGGTAATCTGCACCGATCGCTTGAGCTTGTTCTAATAAGGTCAAGAGGTGATCAATATCACTGGCTATTTTTGGTGCGATAATGTGTTGGTAAATAGGCGACTCTACTAGTTGATCCACTTGATAGAGTGCCGGTAAATTCGCCAACCACCCCTTAGGAGATGGATTCGCTACACTGAACTCATACAGTTCAATAATAAGAGACTTCAGTGCATCGAGCGACCGATCAGAGGCATACATCCGCACCAACGTATGAAACGATTCCTGTTCCGACTCAAACCACTCTTCCAAAACCTCTTCCAGGACATCTTCTTTTAACAACATCCGCTCTGTATCATCTGCTAGCAAACGAAAAACCGGATCCATATCAATTAAGTAATAAAAGCGTCGAATGACCTTCAGACAAAATGAATGCAACGTTGAAATATGCGCTTGTGTTACTTTCGAAATTTGGCGCGATAAATGTTGTTTGCTGGCTTGTGTCAATTGACGATCTTCTGCCGTGCCCGCTTGATTAACTTCCTTGCGCAGTGCTCGAGCAATACGATCTTTCATCTCTTTCGCTGCTGCTTCTGTGAATGTTACGACGAGCAGTTCATCAATATTGACCCCCATCTTCACATGTTCAATGACTCGCTTAACGAGCACAGAGGTCTTCCCGGAACCTGCACTCGCAGATACTAAAATATCTTCTCCTGTATCATAGATGGCTTGCCATTGCCCATCCGTTTCCCGGGCATTTGCCGGTTTTAGTGGAATGGCTCGTTTAGCTAATTGACTCATCATTGTCATCTCCTTGTAGCTGCTCATAAATAGTTTGTAGCTTTTGAATATATTCCTCTTTTGATAAATTCTCTAAATAGCGATAATTATTCTCTGGTAGCAAGGCATCAAATAGCGAAATACTATGAAACTTCCCACCAGGTGCACTGTCAGCATATTGATCTTTATAAGGTCGCAACTCAATTTGACCTGAAATAATCGCTCTTCCCGCTTGTTGAATGAGCGATCGATTATGTTGGAACATTAATTTTAATTCAGTTGGTGTGATTATTGTGGACCGCTTAGACGGCGTGCCATCCGCATTTAACTTAATCGGATAAATGAGTGAGCCAACTTTTGGTGCCAATGTCTGTTCAAATTGTCCAAATACATCAGGGTAGTTGACAATAAGTCCGTCATATTTAAACGCCTTCAACCATGCCTCTTCAGCCGATTGATTAAGCAAGTCTGTATAGTTCAGCCACGGAGAATAGACGTGCGCATAAAAAGCACTCATTGGTTGATGAACTTGGCCGAATAATGCTTGCGAGTGCGTGAGTGCCACATCGAAATAAGTTAGCATCTGAAGCATTAACCCCGCCTCTAATTGGCTATAATCCAATGATTTACGGCTCGATTTATAATCCACCACTTGCAAGTGATGTTGATCTTCTACCACCATTTGATCGATTCGATCAATTTTCCCCCGCACATGCAGGGTATGTTGCGGTGATAAGTCGAAGCTCAACCCGGGTATACCCGTCTGTGACCCTAAGCGTCCGAAGAGCACTTCTGTCTTGGACGGGCGCATGGCACTTCGTCTAAATTGCTCTTGCATCACCAATAATTGTTCACTTACAGTCTCTTGCAGCATTCGAGCGATAAAAGCCAACTGATGCGTTGTTGTTAATATTTTGTACCGAGATTTTGTCAGTAAGTCTTTAGCAATTTCAGCCGCTAATTCGCGAATTTGGGCTGGGGGGACTTCTGTTATATCCAGCCCCTCTGTAATCACATAGCTAATTAATTGATCTAGTATATCATGGTAAAAACTGCCCGATTCAGCCGGAGTAAGCTCTAATGTATCCCGCTCACGTAATTTCAATCCATATTGCAAGAAATGACTATACGGATCTTTAAAATATTGCTCTAATTGTGAAATAGATAGATGCATGTCTGTCCCATAAAGTTGTTCAGCTAGAGTAGAACTAATATTTTTAGGTACATTTTTGTATGATAAACTTGTCAATAATCGTTCTTGTGCTGGGCTTAAAGAGCGCATCATATAGCGGTACAGACCGGACCAGAACGGATTAAGCGGTTGCTGATGATCACGAGTGATACGAATCGCTTGAATTAACTTGCCTAAAGTGGACTGAAATCCACCAATTAATGGTAATACAGCTGAAGCGTGTTCTTGACGAAGTGACTCTTCAATTAACGGTAATCTATTCACTGTTACACTCGGGAAATAGTCCACAATCCGCTGTACATACGGACTTAGATAATGATCATTCCCGCTATCTCTTTTCTGGCTATAGGTAATAATTAATTGTTCACTGGCTGCATTGAACATCCGATATGCTGCAAATGGTTCCCCTGCCAGTAGTGCCGTAGTCGAAGGCATCAAGTATTGTTGTTCTCCTAACTCCTCAGCAATCATTTCTCGGTCCTCATCCGTTAAAATAGAGGATTGTTCGGCCGTCACAGGCAAAGCCTCCTCGTTCACCCCCAATAAGAATACGATTTTATGGCGTGAGACACGTGAAAAGGTAAAGGGAGAGACGGTTACTTGATCTAATGTCGGTGGTACTGAACTGTAAGTCCCCTGTTCAAACCCCGTCTCAAAAATGGCTAAACATTCCTCCACTGCCCATACTTGTTCACCTAATATCTCGACAAATTCATCCAACAAATTGATAAACACATTCCACACTTGTTCATGTTTACGGGAATGATCAAGTTGGCCGTTTTCAATATCGCGATCGCGCCAAGTCAGTAACCGCTCTTTAATCCCTTGCTTAACTAAAAAGTTATATAGCGCCTGCACTGCTTCCAGATTTGTCTCAGCCTTATCAAAGGCATCAAACAACGGCAGGAGTGCCTCTCGAATAATATTTTTCACCGTATTGGCAGTCTCTTCCAACTGTTGATCATAATCAAGGGGTTCGCTTATCTCATCTAAGTCAAATCGCGCATACTGCCACGGCTCATCGCGTAACCAATAAGCTCCTTCATACCCATACGCTAACATCACATTCTCCATGACATCAACCATCTGACGCCAATCCTGGTCTGAATAATTAGCTGGCACGAACAGCTCTGTCTTCAACAAACTCATCATATCTTCATAACGAAAATGTCGCTTATACAAGCGTAATAATGCGTTTAAAAACAAGGCAAAGGGATGATCCGCCATTGATTCCCGTTCATTCATAAAATATGGAATCCCTTCCTGCTGAAATATTGGCTGTAGCACATCTTTATACGCATCCACATCACGTGCTGTCACTAAGATATCTCGATATCGAAAATCTCTCAAACGTGTTAAATCACGAATAGTGGCGGCAATATACTCAACTTCCGCCTGCTTTGTCGTTGCTTGCACCACTTGAATTGCTTCATCTGTTGAGGGAATTGTTGATTTTTGCGGTAAACTCTGCCCGTTTTGGGAGTTAACCCAAAAGCGTTCTAAGGCGATCAACGGTGGTGCAATTGTTTCATCCACATCATCGAGCAAGATATTTTCGACCGGTA
>Ga0181459_100260_pt1 | contig 11531 bp, 8 predicted proteins | sample InSIn2SAF170_FD_119060 | JGI IMG/M metagenome (GOLD analysis project Ga0181459, IMG submission 119060) | Clean room microbial communities from NASA Spacecraft Assembly Facility at Jet Propulsion Laboratory, Pasadena, California, USA -... ...
TGGTGCTTCACCTTACTCCCCGTGCACCCTTCTTTCCCTACCCGGTAACGAAAGGGGAATCCGTAAAAACTTGGGATCCGACACCATGGTGGAATACTGCCCTCATGATTAGACCGTGTCCCTGGGATTTGATAAGGCAAAGGTGCATTAGCATTGGGGTTGGTGAATACGTTGTAATTGGGAAAGTTAGAGGGAGTATGACGGAACAAAGGACCGGGGAGGGAAAGAAGGGTGCACGGGGAGTAAGGTGAAGCACCAAGCGCAGGTGGTTGTTTCCTGTCGTAAGTGAATGCAACGGAAAGACCCGGGAGTAACAGATAATGGCACAATTCATTTATCGACATTCTTTCGTGTTCATTCCCCAAACAAATTACTGCTCTTCCCAAATGATTCACAATCGAGGTGGCGGGATTCGAACCCCCACTATATTGAAAGGGGCCCCCCCCCCCCTACTATTGATTAAAGGCGGCACCCCTCTTATTATATGGAAAAGGGGCCCCAGCCCCCATAATCTAGCAACAACCCCTATATATGGAAGCGCCCTTTGGAGATCCCCCCCCACCCTGGCAGTATATTGAATTGGAGATGGCTGAAAAGCACTCACAACTGGGAGAGGATAGTTCGTTATTGCATACGTAGTAATACAACCACAGAATTTCTATAGAAAGGGGTTGGGGCTTGAAATACAGAACTGCCTTCACCCACCTCCCCATATCTCGAGCTATAACACCTCCCCTTTCTATCATTCCAGGGGTGTACCCGCGAATAATAGTAATAATAGGGGCCCTAATTCATTCATGAATTTCTAATAATAGGCCCGCGGGAAAGGGGAAAGGCGAGGCTTTGCAAAAGGGGGTGCTAAGAAGTCCACCACCCGCCCCATAAGGAGGAGCAGCGGCTTGGCCTATTCTATATGTAGGTCCACCCGCCCAACCCTACCCCAAGAACTGGGAGTACAGCACGAGCGAGTTCATTTCATTCAATAATAATAGCAGGGTTCTTTATTCGAGCAAATGTTTCCCTTCGCAGCCAGCTGAGCCCCCCATCATTATTGAAGGCTGCTTCCCCCTTTCGAATACTAATTGGGCATGTGAGCCAAAGAAGATCAATTGGATCTCGATCCAGAAGCGCTTAAATAATAATGAATAGGGGTTTCGGATCGATCAGGTTCTTATTAGGGGAGAGAGAGGTCCACTTCGATCAGATCAATCACCGAGATCGCCTATTCCCCATTCCTGCATCCCTAAGGGTCCTACCTATATCGATTGATTGGGATAGAATCGATTCCCGAATCGCCTATTCATTATTCTTTCATGGAGGTGGGAATATGTTTTTCGGAAGTGCTACGATTATCATATAGAAAGGGTGATTCCCCTACTCAGAATCCATTTTCCTGCGGACGGCGCTTTTCCTATATAATGACTGGGTGGGGAGCTTAAATAATAAGAATCTGCCCCCTTCCCCTGTGTAATGAGGGGGATATGCAAACGCGTTCATGCTATGCTTCACCGATGTGTCTGGATCCTCCCGATTATTACGGGAAGGGGTGATGAGCAAACAAAAACAGTTGATTCCCCTAATAAGAATCGCCCCATTATTATTGAATTCCGAAGAACCCGGAAGGAATGGAAAGGTGATGATATTCTGGATCATCGCCCTTATTGAAGAATAGAAAGGGTACTTATAAGGGTGGGTTTGTACGTACAAGTATCGTGCACGTGATACTATTGATCGAGGATCTACACCATGTTATTCTATAGAAAGGGGAATTGCCTATTATTAGAAATTCAGAAATGAATTAGGGCGCTCTCCCCTTTACTGCAACGAATCAGAAACAAAAAGCCACAGAATAGAATTGATTAATTGGCGCATAACTCCGGGAATACTCCCCATGCATTGTATACGTGGAAACAACAACCAGAAATGAGGATATATGTTTCACCCCACCCTCATATCCACCTTTTTTTCATTTAAGAAAGAGGGATATTTATTATACAGATACCCCCGAGGGGGAGATCCCCCTGGACCCCCCAACAACCGCCACCTTGAAGATCCTTTTATCGAGAAGAAGGGGACCCCTTAAATAATAATAGTAGGGGAGTGTGAGATGAGTCTCACCTCACCCCACGGAATAATAGAGATAGCCTTAGGTTCTCAGAATGCCGATATCCCGCTCGCTATAGATGGGGTAGGGAGGAGACTCGACCTGCAAACTAAACACTAAAGAGGGTTCACCCGCTAAGGAGGGAGATCCCCCACTGATTCACCCACAAACACTAGTTCACCCGCAAATGAGGAGCATGATCCCGCTGGATAGAGAATAGGCCCTCTAAGCTAAATCCAGGTAGTGTTTCCTCTGCCTTTATATCATTTAATAGGGGCTGGTTGACGAACAGGGGGATCTATAGCTCATCTAGTTGGGGGATTGGGGGAAATCCCACTAGGTTTGGGTAGCACCGGGAAGTATTGGGGAAGTGCCTCTAGTGAGCCAGTGATGAGTATGATCCCGATTGAACAGGAGTCTAATCCGCTTCACTAACTCCACTTCTCCCAATAGGATTGGGTTTCTTCATCGGCCGATTCCCAGAGATTCACTGGCGGATTCAGATACAGTAGTGTATGGAAAAGCTTACCCATCAAACCATGTTCATGCCCGGGCGGGGAGGATATCATGCTCGACCGATCGGCAAATAAATGTGGCTAAATACAGGAAGTTGTGACTCGGGTTCATCAAAGTTGTGACTCGGGTCCATCATGTTATCCCCTTGCTAACCACCCCGAGGTAAGTACCTTCCTCACATGCGTTTTATGCTATCAAACCTGCTCCTGATAGGTAATGCTATCACTGGGCAAGAGGTTATTACATAGGGCGATAATACCTCCTTTCCATCGAGCAACAGATGAAGCGGTTGGGCTGCTATTCCCAACATTGGAGTTCGGGTTCAAGTATCGGGGTTAGAGAGAGGAGTCCCAAGTGGATCAGAGATCTGTATGGATACCCTTGTAGTTCGATACCCAACGCCGGGAACCCCATTCGAGTAAGCGTCAGCATTCGAGCCCACCCGCCATCGTTCGTATTATCACCTACCCCCACCCTGAAATAGTAATAGTAGGCCACACAACTGCCAAGGTTCTGTCCAATGTTCGTCGCGGTGATCCCCACGTCACCTCCGAACCCCCTACACCCCCTGTCCCCAGGCCGCTCTCCACACTGCACAAGACTACGTTGATGAGCACCCCTTGAAAAAAGCCCACCGCTATTGCAGGATTCACTGACCCAATGCCAGTATCTTATCAACCGACACCAAGCCCACTCCACTCACCAAGTTATTATATAGAAAGGGACGCCTGTTGACCACTCTACTCTCAAACACACTCATGTCCCCCGGCTCCATGTCTGCCATCACCAGCACTCAATGCCCCCAACAACACACTCTAACAGCTGTTGGAGACGCCTGAACGCTTCGGTAACTTGCTCCCATTCAATTCACGGATTCGGCGCGATGCGGCGTACCAAAGGTGCTACTTTGATGATCCAGTTCTTGATGTACCCCGTACCCCTCTTTCCCGGATCGGGTCAACCTTTCCCTCTTTGAGACGGGGTAGTTGTGGAGGTGCCAGCTATTGCTACCAAGCCCGACTTGCCTGAGCCTACCTCAGCACACCTCGGCTCTGCTTCCTCCCCCGGCTATAATAACTCGGGAGGCCCAAGCTTAAGAACCATGGTTGTATGGGTGTGGCTATCCACCTGGGACATCTTTCTTCATGGGGTGGAGGCGGGGGTGCTTCTTTAGATGTCCCGGGATGGGAGGGAGGTGTAGACGAATGCTCAATATTCGAAGGTTAAGGTTCCATCTTCATAGTAGAGTATAGTACTGATATTACGTATGTAACGCAGTGCATTTGCGTAAGAAATTCCATATTACGGAAGAAAACTCGAAAGGAAGGGATAGGGTAATTTCGAGTTTTCTATCCATTTGGCCGCAATCTGGCTAGCCTAGAAATACAATCGCAGGTTGAAGAGGGGGGAACGGGTTGGGGGTTAGGCGGAATAGGGAGAACAGAACGGTGCTAATGGGATGATAGGGAAATGGCTCGGTATGCTAAGGTCCCTGAGCAAGTGATCACTTGCGGGCCGGGCGGGGGTGACGAGAGAAACATCTCGAATTCACCCGGCTTATTCTGGGAGGGTGCTTTAATAGGAGGAGAATCCCAAAGAAGTATTATCCCGTTGAATCGAACCTGCCACCGGAATCGGTTGCTAAAATGCCAAAGAGAGAGAGGATTGCTATCTGAAAGTCCCATTTCTCAAGTTCTACCTCTGATCCCCTAGGTATGGGTAGCACTTTTTGCCATATAGAATTGGCTCGGGCGGGGAAATGGATCACTTAGCCCCACCATCTCGCTTGCTAGAAATCATCACCATATCGCTGGTTGACCCATAACAGCGGAGAGGGGTTAGGGCATGGCATTACCTACACATGATTCGTGATAGCGTCAATTTACCCATTCCCTAGAGAGGATCGATTTCACCCATTCCCAAGTATGACTAATTCCCGTAGGAATTCGCCTATTTCTTCTCGATTCAAGGCGCCTTAGTTCATTTAGTAGGCGAACCCGACTTTGAACCCAGATACCTACCATCCCCTTCATTCAATAAAGCTTTTCTTGTCCCTTAACGGTAACAGGGAGAGATGTGCCCTATTATTGAAGCCTCAGCATAGAGAATCGCCGCTTCCAACCCTCTTCAGTAAGAGATTCATTTCTTGATTCCTAATAATGCTCAAATTCCTCTCTTAATCTTGCCCCGCCTACTATTACAATAAGCGCCATAATTGGAGAATCATGAAATTGGCGGATATTTCGATTATCCGCCGCTTGCCACATTTCTTAGTTATCCATTGAAAGAGGGAAGCTTCTATTTCAATTATCCGCTTTCCTCGACATGGAAACTTGCCCCCAACCCAAAGAATAGTAGTAGGGGCATTTCATTCCACCTTCATCAATTAGGAGTCGTCCGGAGTATGCAATGTTGAATCCGAACGCGCAGCTATCCCCGGGGCATGCCCATTTATCACGTATATCAGACTTCTATTCAAATGCCTCAATAGTAGAGATTCAGGATAGCATCCCGCCCCCATTTCTTATTGTTTAGAGGCATGCATTTCAACAATTTTGGATAGTCTAAAATAGCATACCAATAGAATAGGGGGAAAGCGCTCACCCCTTCCTATTATTAGGGGATAGCGGCGCTTCTATTATTATTCTAACGCTTCTATTATTATTCTAACGCATCCCAATCAAAATCTCTGATCATAGCTTTATTTCCATCGCGAATATTGCTATTCTAGTATTGTGGAACAAGTAGATCCTGATTGAGAATAGTATGGCTGCACCACATGAGTAGAGTAGTGGGTTGGCTGAAACAAACATATACGCCGCCTGCACGGCATGAGTAGGCATATCGAAGCTGTAGCTTCGAGTAGCGGGTTAGCTGAAGCAAGATCCAAGCTCCAGCCTGATAACCCTACTTATTACTAAAAGTGGTTGGTGGGCTTGAATAATAATAGAGCGCCTTATTAGAATATACGGGGATGTTGATCCGAGAATAGTTAGTTGATCCATCTTCCCCAAATAAGAATAGTAGGGGGATTGGTAATACTAGTAGGCGCTCTCAAGAAGTTGGCCATTTGTCATTCAATGGTAGATAGTAGGCGGCTTTCAAATAGCTTTTGTCTAGGGCAATCAGCGCCCCCTTCTCCTATTTGAGTGGTTGATAGCTTTCAATAGGGGTGGCATTCGCTCTTTTGCGTATTAATGAATAGAGAAATAAGGGCGTTTGATTCCCTGCTCCAGAGTCCCTGCTCTCAATCAGACTCTCCCGATGCCCTCCCATTCCAATCTATCATTGATTGATGGGCCCGTAGCCCAGTGAGGGAATGTCTGATTCAATCCCCCAATACGAGGTAGCGAGACTTTGCTATAGGTAGGCATGTTCCCGATTCCTATTATTCATAGGTAGGCAGTCTCTTATTCTCAACTCCTATTTTCAAGGTTGGGCCTCTTAATCAGACTCTGGTTCCTTTTGTGCATCCATTACTAAGGGTTTGTTGGCGTAATACCAGCTTCCCAGCATACATTTCTTCCCATTCCAATTCATTATCGCTTTTCTCAGACTTACTCTTACTGGATGGAGTGGACAAGGGGTAGATAAGACTTGGATTCGATTCAATTGCTCTTCTCCTCCAAAGCGTACGCATTTGATTGGGATAGCTGGCAGTGGAACCAATCTCTATCGGTGGTTGATGACAATGGTATGCTTGGATCCGTAGGTTGGCCTTTGCTTCTAATGAAACATCTCCGGCAGCTTCCCTTGACTTCGATTCGATCCCCTTTCGAAGTTCTGTTGTCAATAGATGCCGGCTTACAGCTCGAAATGGTTCCTAACCCCTGTCCACCCCTCTCATTCAACAGTGGGGAATGTATCCCCTATTCCAATTCATCATCCATTGATGGGCGAGCGCTTCGCTTCTATTCGATTCCTAATAGGAGGTCATACTTATCCATAGGTGGTGGATCAGACTCTGGTATGGGTAGGCATGCTTTCCGCTCTATCAGAAATTCGCCTCTATTTCCAATCAGTGGTGGCTAATGAATGGCGGTATCAAGATTCCCAAATAAGAGTTTGCTCGAGGTAGTCATCATTTCCGGTAGATAAGACTTTGCAATAGGTATTCGATTCAATCGCTTCCCTTTATTTACTAGTAGGCGGTCTAAGCTCTTCAAGTAGATAGTTGCCTTCTCTTCTCATCCCACAGAATAGCAGTCTCTGATTCCAAGACAGCTGTTAGTAGTGGGTGGTCTAATAAGTGGCTATCTCGCTCGAATACTATTGGCACTTCTTATCCCTTGAAATCGAATATTCGATTAATAGAGACTATTCTATTGGTGGAATTGAAGATCTGGATCGGTTGGCGTTTGATGGAAATAGTGATAGTAGGCGTCTAATAGTAGGTAGTGATCTCCTCTTCTCAGGTAGTGATCTTCCCTTCTAATTGAATAACGTGGGCAGTGGAGTAGATAGCTCTACTAACCTTTGTTTGATAGGAGATTCTAGTGGAAGCGAAAAGTTCCCAACTCCACCTGCTGTAGAGGAGAATAAGTACCGGGAATCAAACAAAGCTATTGAATCGGAAACGCTGATCCACCCACCTATAAGAACCCGGGGATCAAACTGTTCTATACCCAAATAATAGAAGAAGCCCAGCCTGGCAGCATCTAATAGCAAACGCTGATCCACTATCACTAATAGAGGGCCATTAAGAATAGATTGGAAGCAATCCAACCCTTCCCATTGAACGAGAGATCCTTATTAACCAGCCACCTCCATAAATCAGAATGTTTGAAACCGGCAAAGTGGCTAATACGTATGTAATATGCCCCTCCTATCAATAGTATGCCCCTCCTATCAATAGCTTTCTAAAGGTGTGGGCAGAAAGAAGTGAATTCCGATTCTTATTAGTATTCCCATTTCTTAGTTATTCCCACCAGCAAGTGAAATGGAAAGCAAACAAATTCAAGTTTTGGGCAAGTTTTGTGTTTCTCTCATCAGCAATATTCAACAAATTCTCTACTAACTGAATTTCTTCTGTCTAATTCGATTTGTTCATTTCTGCTTCCCGGGTGTGCATCATATTCAATAATATGCCACTCCACTCCCACTCCATAAATAGATGGCCTTCCCCCGATGAAATGCTGAAATGGGATTAGATCAACCGTTTTCCAATCTATTAGCTGGTAGGCGGCTATCCCTTCTGTCTCAATCCTATCCCCAACTCCCTACTACTAGTAAAGGTGATATGAATAACTATGCCTCAAGTCCGACATTCCCCTTTATCGTTCTCCCTGGATGGTGGGGTGCGAATCTTGAAATGATCATAATGGGGGTTTCCCTTAAACAAATTGCATTTCAGCATCCCCCCATAAGTAGAGTATCATGCCGGTCGAGAAAAATCGAATTGGATGGGCAGGAAGCTGGGTTTTCCTCCAATTAGCCAGATAATCCCATTTCAATCTGATAAGCCATTCCCTTCCGGGGGGGATTCGCCCACTTCAGTTTCTAGTTGCCCACCCCACTTCAGGATAGTAGGGCATTTCCAATCCCTTATGCTTGTCACTGAATAGAAGGGCAATCTATCCAGTTTAGTAGGGGGAGGTTGGCCCTCTATTTAATAAGCCATCCAACCCTTCTAGTTCAGTTGGCCATTCATTCCCATCCCTTGATACTAGTTCTCGAATAAAGACCCACCTTTTCAACTCGACTTGATACAGCTATCCCTTCTCATTAGTAAAGGGATTGGCATCATTTGCTAATCGATCCCCTTCATTCCCTCTATTGCTTGGTAGGCGGCTATCATAGCTTCACTATCCACTCCGACCGTCACTATCATCTGGATACCAGGAAGGGTTGGTAGGTATCGGGTTGCCCCCTCTGTCATTCGCTTGATGGATAACTCCTTCACCCGGTTGGCTGATAACGGATCATAGGTCTCAGAGTGTCCCTCTGTCTCCTTATCCCTGTCATTCATTCGAGTGGTGGATACAGATAGTAATGCACGCTCTCCAACCGGTATGACTATTTACTTCTCCATCATGGTCAATGCCGGTTGCATGTGTCGCTCTTAATTGAGTGGACCAATCAAACGCGGTACACCGTTTATGGCTATAGCTATTAGTTGGTCGTCACTCCAAACGAGTAGACCTCTAATGGTGCGGGCCGGTGTCAGCGGTTGGGTTTACTCGGGTAGACACGCTGATGTTACTAGAACTAGTGGTGGGAATCACTCTGATCGGGTACTTCCCTACTATTGGGTGTCGCATGTTGACCCAGTGGTTGGAATCCCCTTGTAAGATTGAACTACTAATGGTATCGCTAGGCCATTGGTTTGAATCACTCTCTAGAAACGGGATGACCTACTAGTCGTGCTAGATCCATTCCAGTGGTTGGAATCACTCCATTAACGGGTTGATCACCTACTATTGTGTTGGCTAGAGCCTCCAGTCGGAATCAATCTTATCGGGTTGACCTGACTATTGGTGTTGCTGGTGCTATTGGATGGAATTCCTCTTGATGGGGAGACCTGAGAATATTACTGGTTGACGCGATTAGTGCGGAATCACTCCCTCCTAGATGGTTGCTTCCTACTATTGATGCTGGAGAGCCATTAGATGGTTTCATTCCTTAACGGGGAGACCTATTATTGGTGTTGCTTGTTGACCCAGTAGTTTGGAATTACTCTGGAAGGGGAGACCTACCATTGGTATCAGCTGTTGACCTATTGGTTGGGACTACTCTCTACGGGGAAGACATACTAATTTGAGTTGCTAGACCCCATTATATGGATTTACTCTCACCGGGTGGAACTGCTATTGATGTCATGGTTGGCGCGATTAGTTAGAGTCACTCTGAATGAGGAGACCTTCCAATGGAGATTGGTTGTTGACCTGGTAGTTTGAATCACTCTATCCGAGTAGACTTACTATTGCGTTGACTAGACTCAATAGTCGGAATCTTATATATAGGGAATGAAGACTTACTATTGGTTGTTAACCTAGTGGTTAGAATTACTCCATATGGGAGACCATACTATTGATGTTGGCTAGAGACATTGATTAGTTGGGAATTACGGGTTGACCTACCATTCATGTTGATGGAACCATTCTATTGGATGGAATTACTCATTAGGGGCGAACTACTATTGATGTCACTAGAGCCATTGAGTAGATTCTATTCTCTACGGCCCCTCTATGTATTGGTGTGTCCTAGTTGGCACGGTTAGGTGGAATTACTCCTTAGGGTATACCCCTCTAATTGTTGTTTAATTGGCGCGATTAGTCGGAAGCACTCTTTATTATTAGGGTTGACGACCGGAGCTTGGTTGGCATGAATAGGTGGGAGAACTAACTGGATACCCTCTCACTGTTGGTGTCGCTAGAGCTACTGGTTGGAAACACTCTCTTCAAGATGGGTATCTTCTCTCTATTAGTGTGAATTGGCGCAATTAGGTGTTCACTCTTTCCTATTAGGGAGGGTAGGCACACTAATGATACAGCTGATGCTAATGGTTGGAATCTTGATGGGTATCCTCTTACTATTGGTGATAGTTGGCGCGTATAGATGGATGCTATTTCTGAACGGGTAGAAACACTACTATTAGTGTCGCTAGAACCACTGGTTGGATTCACTCTTGATGGGTACCTTCCTACTATTAGGGATAGTTGGCGCGATTAGACGGATTCTATCTCTCCGGATATAGAACCACTAATGGTGTCAGCTGTTGACCTAGTAGATGGTTTCACTCTTGATGAGTACTCCCCTACTATTGGTAAAGCCTGAAGGTCGGGACTCATTCTTGATGGATTTCCTACTATTGATGCTAGTTGGCGCGAGTAGATGGACTTACTCTAACCGAGTTCTTCCTACTATTAGTGTCGCTAGAGTCACTGGTTCGATCCACTCTTGATGGTCTCCTACTATTAGTGCTAGAGCCTCCAGTCAGGTTCACTCTTGATGGTTGTTTCCTACTATTGGTGCTACTGGAGCTATTGGTAAACATACTAATTGGTACTAGTGCATCAGGGGGAATCAATCATGATGGATACTTTCCTATTCTTATTGGTGATAGTGAGCCACTAGATGGAATTACTCATTCGGATAGAACCACTATTGGTTTGAAGCCTTTAGTCGGGGATTACTCTATCGGGGTTGGGGATTCATACTATTGGTTATAGCCTTTAGTCCGAATCACTCTTTCTTCTTCTAGGGGAAACCTGCTATTAGTGCTAGAGACACAAGGTGGAATTATTCTATTCGGGCTGGGTCTCCTACCCTTGGTGTTACTATTATTAGTGCATCAGATGGGGAATCACTCATCCGGATAGAACCACTTATGGTCCTGCTAGTACTAATGGTTGGGAATTCCTCTTTCTGGGGTGAACCACTGGCGGTGCTAGAAACATTGGATGTTACTCATCCGGGTAGACACACTATTGGTTTAAAGCCTCTAGTCGGAAGCATTCTCGATGGGTACTCTCTTACTATTTGGTGATAGCCATTGGGTCTCACTCTCGATGGGTTGACACACTCATGGTGATAGATGGCGCGAGTAGTTAGATTCACTCTCGCGGGTGGACTCACTATTCTTCGTTGCTAGAGCCATGAATTGTCAATCTATCAGGGCTGGGTTTCATTCTATTGGTGTTAGTTGCTGCGATTAGGTAGTTTCACCCACGGGTGGACTCATTCATTAATGTTACTAGAACCATTGGATGTCACTCATCCGGGTTGACAGTAATGTTGCTAAGGCCTCTAGTGCGGGATCACTCTATTCAAAGGTCTCCTTCCTGTTGGTGTTGGAACCACTGGTTGGGAATCACTCTTCGATGGGTCTATCTCTATTGGTGATGAGCCTTTATTAGGGATCTATTGATGGGTATCCTCTTCCTCTTGGTGATAGCCCCACTGGTTGGAA
>Ga0181459_100262_pt1 | contig 11514 bp, 9 predicted proteins | sample InSIn2SAF170_FD_119060 | JGI IMG/M metagenome (GOLD analysis project Ga0181459, IMG submission 119060) | Clean room microbial communities from NASA Spacecraft Assembly Facility at Jet Propulsion Laboratory, Pasadena, California, USA -... ...
CCCCACGTATTGTTGTTTGGTGTTTGTGTTGTCGGATAATTTGTGGTGTTGTTCATTTGGTTTGAGGAGTCTGGGTTTGCCGAGCGCTTTGATTTCCTTGATTACCTGCCATTTTCCGGCGGCATGTGCTGGGTCTTCGACAACTATGAAATCGAATTGGTTCCAGAATTTTGGTCCGAGGAGTGTTGTGTTGTCTGGGGTTTTGTCGTAGATCCAGGTTGGGTTTTTGTATGTTCGTCGAAAATTTGATGTTGTGGCACCACCAGAGGGGCTCGGTAGTTTTGGGGTGATGGTAAGTGCTGGATATTGGCCGTCAGGAGAGCCAGGAAAGACGAGAGGGTCACGTTGTTCGGCATATGTATCATGGGTATGCATGAGGCTCGCTGCAGCACGGCTGTTGCTGTCGAAGATGGAAGAGTCGCTTTTAGGCGGCTGTTCGAGAAATCGAGTCACGCCAGATTGGAGTGCGAGATTGGTGAAGTGAACTCGAACGTACGGGTGGTTCGAATGGTGTGCATCTTTAGGGATGAGTGATTGCCAATTTTGGTTGTAGTATTCGTGGAGTACTTGGATAGCTTGACCTCCTGGGTAGTTTTGTGCTGAAAGTGGTAGAAGAATGGCGTGACTAACGAAGGCGGTTACGATAGTGCTGAGGATTGCACCGTAGAGAAGCATTTTCGTGATGACGCTTTTATGGGCGTTGATGGTTAGGCGAGTACACGTTAGAGCCGCAAGGAGAGTGAACGATGGCACTATGGGAAACAAAAATCGTGTTTCTTTGTGTGGGAGCAAGGAGTAGAGGACCACATACACATAGCTTGGAATTTGATTGTCCAAAACCCGAATGTCGCTCCATGTGGATTGAAAGGTCCAAAACAAATCGACCATTAAAAATTGATTCATCAGTAAGCGCGGAAGGGCGACGGCCAGATACCAGTAAATAGGTTGGGTACCCCATGCTGAGGCTCCTTGGCCATTCTTTTGTGGAAAGACATTTGACACGAAAGCTGACATTTCAGGCCAGAGGTAGGTCTCTGATTGCCAAAAGTAAGTATCGATAGTGACTGTGATTAGGAGCGCGACTAGAGCACCTGGAATGATAGCAGGGATGAGGGTGGTTCGAATCAATGCGATTTTGGCGTCAAGTGTTTGAGGCTTCAATAGCATCCAAAGAGAATGAGCTCCAAGAAGGAGTGCCAACTCTGATCGAAAGACAACCGTAGCAATCGTCATCAGGTATAGTCCTAGTCGAGCTCTTCTCTTGGGTCCCAAGGATGATGTTGGGTTCGGCAACAGGTTAGCAAGGGCAACAGTACCTGATGAATGTCAATATAAGCAAGGCACAGACAAAGAGGACCTTACTCAAAAAGAAAGCAAACATATTCGGTAGTGTTCTTGAAGCATAGTACCAAAGATGAAATTGACTAGCTTGGAGCACTACATACCACAATGCAGCGATAGGACCGTATGCTCGGTTGACACTACGAGCAAACCATGCCAATGCTCCAGCATTCATCACACCGAGCATGGAACGAACTACTCTTGTCAACCATGATACCCTCGCCGATTAGAACTTGATCGTACCATGTGTTTGAAGATCCAGGCCTTGCGGATTCAGAATCCATGCTCCTGGTTTGGCAAGTCCAGCGGTTACCAGAGCCCCAATGAAGGTCCTTGGAACAGCGCCAGGAAAAGTCATATGGTCGTAGTATGTTTTGATTTTGAAGAGAGCATTGTCAAGAGGCACGCCATATCTCAGAATGTCATGGATGGCTTGCAAATTGAACGACTCTTCGACTTTCGTGTATGGTGCAACGTAAAGGTGAAAGATTGCCAGAGCTGGGAAGATCACGAAACATGTCTGCCACAACGCAACTGCCATACTGTCAGGTTCAGAAGTTTCCAGAGATTAGAGTGGCATGTTTGTTGTAGAGTGTCGAGCAGTGGAAACAGCCTGATCAAAAAGTAGCAAAGATAATGCAGTAGAACAGTGGGATGTTCAGTGATGTTCAAGCTAGCCAATCAGAAGGCAGAATTTGCGGTAAACCAAGTTCAACTGGTTACAAGCAAACAGGCCACATTTATATTGTTGACCACATCTCCTACAGTAACAGGACAATCTTGCTCAAGCAACCACACCCGCAACCTCTCAAAACACGATTCTAATGCTACTGCAAAATATCAATATCTCAAATACACCATCGAATAACTTTTTCACCAGCACGTAGCAAGCAACAATCAAACCCGCACCCAACAACCACATCCATCCAAGCAACGCACATCTTCCTCCCCAAGAACGTTTCAACGACCTCCTCCAAACATCTCCTCCAAACCACCCTTTCTTAAACTCTCCACCCCTCCAACAAACCCCACAAAATGCTCTTCCCCTTCTTCTTCGGCTTCGGCAACATAATCTACATCGGCGTCCTCCTCCTCAACGCCGTCGCCGTCCTATCAGAAGACCGTTTCCTCGCGCGCATCGGCATGGGCCGTAACGCCTTCAGCAATTCCGACCCTGGCTTCGGCTCTCGCCAACCAGATACAGACTCGATGAAGTATAAACTCGTGGTTTTAATCAATAGTACGCGCACGGTGATGAGGGCGCCGTTGATTGTGGTTAATGCTGCTATTATTACGTATTTGTTGGTTGCTGGTTGATATAGCAATTAAGATTATGAACACAACAATACGTGGGGACAGGCACAAACACATAATTTGCGTGGAGGTGTGGTTCGAGGGGATCTTATGTAGTGGAGCGAGATCAAGGTGATAGAGGCATGGACTGGCGGCACACACCAGCGACGAAGAAGATGCGTGAATTTGACACGTTGCAATCACTCCATGGGCCATCAAGGACTACCGACAACATTCGAATCCTCCGAAATACAAATCTGACCTTCTCATCACGCATACTCGCGCAGAATGGAAAGGATATCTCCGGCCTCACGCCCAAAGACACAACACACACGACACACCTCCTTCTTCCTTCCGAATAGGCAGGCAAACAGGGAGGTGCTCGGACTACCTTGTTTTACACAAACCAGTGCAGCAAGGGCAGCGACAGCAGGTAGATACCTGTAAATAGATAGACATCCTCCCGACCCCAGTCTACATTCACGCCTACTCGCATGTCTTTAGGTACTTAGACACATCATCTCCACCACAAGCAGCCCACGCATAGCATAGATAGACAACATCATCATTTCCGATCGTTCGGAAGCCATGAATTCTACTCAACTAGCTAGCTATTTATACATACGTTGAACAAGACACTCTCAAGCCAAGCAGATGATATACTATATCCCGACTCAGATCTTTCGTCTCCATTTTCCGCACAGTAAACATCTCCACCAAGGCCCAGGAAGTACACATCCACTAGGTAGATAGCACTGTATCCATAAAAGTAAATTACAAATCACCCATCAACCCCTCGTCATTCAATACAATTAAGCACCTCTCATTCTACCTCCTTAGCATGCGTAGCAGTATCTCGAATAGTCCAGCTGCCATGAAGTAAGGGGGAAAAAAGATCTCTCATTACAAAGAAACCCAAGGAGCTATGGTAGAAAGTTTGGCTTTTATAGCTAAATCTAGCTCAGATTCTGGGGAGTCGTGACTGACAGACAGGTCGATCGAGGGTATAGCATCAAACACTATATTCATGTTCATTCAACAGTTTCTTAGCATTCAAGCTAAGGGTTCGTTTATCTCACTGTACTGTACAGGTAGGCAATCCCTACTGTAGCTCTGCACTCCAAATCGAGTCCACCGAGCCTGGAGAAGATTTACGATTCCGTAACAGTGACAACATATCCAGAAGCTTGAGACTCTTGCCTGTGTTGTGGAGAATCGTATATTGGTTGCAAAGTCTACTACCAGAAGCAGTACCTAACTACGTATATGTAGGTGCTTTAAGGTCACGAAACAACACACGGAGAAACCTTCTGGCGTCGCCGGACGAGTACGGAGCATTGCAGGAGAAGGTGCATGCGATCGATGCCATGCAGCGTATCATGCGAGCCCGGTGTGGTGTATCCGTGCGCCATGCTTTGTACACCTTGAGACTCGTGGCATCCATGCAGGCGCGTTTTTGGACGAATTAAGCACGCGGCGGTGTTCCAATGCCACCAACCGACGTGGTGCGCCTTGAAACTACATATTGTACATCGCTTGTGAAAAGAAAAAGACGTTTTTCCAAACATGCCCAGCTCCCACCCCTGGCGTCATGATTGGAGCTTCGTCGAGCCCCGCGAAGTAACGCAAAAGACCGCTAGATCTGGGGGCAACCTTGGTGGCGTCCTATCACCGATCTTTCGACTCCAGGCACCATGTCAAGCATGTACAGCCACCGTGACGGTTAATGAGGTGCTCCACATCAACTCGACTATCGAACAAAGTCATTGACGCTCATCAGCCTTTTGATCAACTTGTTCTCTCTCGCACGGCAGACTTGTGAGTTCAATTCTGCCTGTCATAGATCGTTAGACTGTCACTCACGTGTACTATCATCCTTACGACCATCATCAACTTGCTCTCCCTTTGTACAGTAACGGCCCCAACGCGCTTCCTCCGCAAGTCGAGCACTACTGCAAACTCGCTCAGCGTTAGCCTCGACCAGAACCATTACCCGCTGCATCTTCAAGTCGAACCGACGGATTCTCGAACACCGAGCCTCGTGCCACATACGCTTTTTACGAAGCATACTAACGTACTGTAACAACACTACTCGTGCAGCTTATTGGAGCGCCCCGCTATCGTTGCTGTTGATTTGTCTACGTCTGCGCTCATCTTGGATGTCGTATTATTTTCTACCTAATTTTTGTTGGAGTTGAACGACAGCGACCTGTTGTACGTTGCAAACGATTAGGAACGATCAAGCACAAAAACAAGCAACGGCGCCGTGCTGCTGTCCGACCGCGTCGGGAAAGTGCAGATGAAGCGCATACACGATGTCTTCATTCTTCGGTAAATTAAAGAGCAACGCAGTATGTCCAACCACAACCACAATATCGAGCTCCCCTACCATCGAAGCATCTTCCCTGCCACGGATTACATTGTTGACAAAACGTTCTTTAGGACAATAAAAATGCAAGCGCTTCAACGCCGGCGAAGAACAAGCCGGACCCAAACGCTCCTCAACCGACGCCTCTTGAGCGCATGCTAGAAAATGCCGGTCCTATACGAAATGATGGGAGCGATAAGTTCTGGGGGATGGAGAATGTGAGTCAAGTTCAACCTTGTATATTGTGTCTACTAACCTATACATCAGTTTGGCAACACATGGTATGCTTCCATCAAGTGTATCATCCACCCGCCAATTGACATACCTTCAGTTATTGCAATTCGATTCTACAGTCATTGTATTATTCTGTCCCCTTTCGAGATAACATAATATCATATCCCGAGCGCTCAACTGCAGATAGCATAACACAAGCTGCGGCTTCGGCACCTCCTCGACCGAAACAGCCTCCAAAACCTCTACAGCCCAAGCCTAATGTCGTTGTACCACAAGCGCCGCAGAAGCCCGAGGACAAGGACTCGCCCGAGTACAAAAAGAAGCAAGCCCTACAGGCTGGACCAATCTTGAACATGAGCTACCAGAATGCTACTGCTTACAATATGCCAGAGTCATTGTACAGTGCAGTCAAAGATATATTTGAAGCAGTGGTTACAAACCAAGCACGGCATGGCATTGTCAGTCCAAGCAAACTGGTCGAAGTCTTGCGGAGAGACAACGAAATGTTCAGGGGACAGCTGCACCAGGATGCGCACGAGTTTTTTAATTTGTTGTTGAACACCCTGCTCGACAGCATAGACGATTCCGAGAAGAAACGCATTACGGAACAAGCTGAAAGCGACAAGGCCAATGGTGTGAAGGATGGTCAGGAGACTACAACCGTCTGCTTTCCCTCGTTACTGCCCTTCGGCCAGCCACAGCCAACGAAATGGCTGAGAGATATGTTCGAGGGCACTTTGACTTCTGAGACAAGGTGTTTGACTTGTGAGAACATGTCGCAAAGGGATGAGCCATTCTTGGACCTCTCCGTCGATCTGGAACAACATACTTCTGTTACTTCGTGTTTACGGCGCTTTTCCGAGGAAGAGATGCTTTGCGAGCGTAACAAATTTCATTGCGATAATTGTGGTGGCCTACAAGAAGCAGAGAAGCGGATGAAGATCAAGAGATTACCGAAAGTACTAACTTTGCACCTTAAGAGATTCAAGTATACGGAAGATTTTGGCCGACTACAAAAGCTGTTTCACAAAGTCGTGTATCCGTATCACTTGCGGTTGTTTAACACGACCGATGAAGCAGAAGATCCTGACCGGTTATACGAGCTATATGCTGTGGTTGTTCACATTGGGGGTGGTCCATTCCACGGACACTATGTTGCTGTAATCAAAACTCAAGACCGAGGCTGGCTTCTCTTCGATGATGAAATGGTTGAACCAGTTGATCGAAGCTATGTCAAGAATTTCTTCGGCGACAAACCTGGACTTGCTACAGCATACGTGCTGTTCTACCAGGAGACCACTATCGAGGCCATTCGCGCAGAACAACGCAGAGAGGGTCAAAAACGGCGAGCATCACAAGATCTTAATAGTGGTGTGGCCAAAGCCAAGGAATCTGCTGAGTTACACCGAGTAAAAAGTAGCAGTCCTCCGCTTTCGCCTATTGAGAATGGCGAAGTGCAGTACCTTGATGAGGCATTGGCTTCTCCTACCATTATGAACGGATATCATGACCCATCGAAGACACTATCCCCTGAGACGCCATCCGCTACGCCGATTATTGGAACGCCACAGAGCAAGAAAGAAAAGGCTAGGATAGAGAAGGAGCAGAAGGCAGCAGCCAAATTGGCCGAAAAGGCAGCGAAGAAAGAGAAAGAACGAGAGGAGAAAGAGAAGAGAGCACAACTCAGTGAACGACTTGCCGAAGCAGCACGGCAAAACGCAGATCAGATGAAATGGGCAATGGAGGAAAGTAAAAAGTCGGCACAGGAGGAAGCCGAAAGGCGGAAAGACGATGGTGCACATGTGAGTTTCGGAGGTGAAACGAATTCGCCTTCGAACGGCTCTACACCAGCCAAGGATAATATTTTTAGACGTTCAAAAAGTTTGAAGTTTGCTTCACTTGGGAGGAAGGATAAAAAGATCGCTGAGGTGGAGGAAGGAAGGCCAATAACGTCTGAGCCGGTGAACACCGCTTCGAGTTCAGCTATCGATGATACCCAGGAGAATGGAAAGGAGCTCGTCAAAGAGAAAGAGAAAGAGAAAGAGAAGAAGAACATTTTCAGTCTCAGAAAGAAGTCGTTTAACTTGTTGCATGGTTGAGGGGTAAAACACAGATCGGAAACAGATCCAAGCAGGGTCGTCCGCAGGAACCGACTTGGAAGACGAACACGAACACGACAACGAGAACGAGAGCGGAAACGAGAACACAAAGCACACGAGGCCAGACGATACAAGCCGGCACAGTTGCCAATTGTCTTGGCGTCTACAAGTACATACAGATCGATGTCAACATTTCCATTGGACTTTTGAAAAGATACCCACGACCTTGACGATTGATTGTGTTGGACAACAGGAAGGAAAGAGGCCGTGGTGGATAATGTAGATAGTGAATGAACCACGGAAGGAGGTCTTTTGGAGAAATGCTTAGCCTACGCTACGAGCTTGGCTATCTTGGATCACCAGTGCACCCGTTGTACCTGGGAGGTAGTTGAATACCTACTGAATTGAAGTGGACTGAAAGGGGTCAAAGGCCGTATGTAAATGTCTTGAAAGACTACTGTAATTACAGAGCGCGAACGAATGGATAATACCGATGATAAGAACTGTTGAATGAACATGAATATAGTGTTTGATGCTATACCCTCGATCGACCTGTCTGTCAGTCACGACTCCCCAGAATCTGAGCTAGATTTAGCTATAAAAGCCAAACTTTCTACCATAGCTCCTTGGGTTTCTTTGTAATGAGAGATCTTTTTTCCCCCTTACTTCATGGCAGCTGGACTATTCGAGATACTGCTACGCATGCTAAGGAGGTAGAATGAGAGGTGCTTAATTGTATTGAATGACGAGGGGTTGATGGGTGATTTGTAATTTACTTTTATGGATACAGTGCTATCTACCTAGTGGATGTGTACTTCCTGGGCCTTGGTGGAGATGTTTACTGTGCGGAAAATGGAGACGAAAGATCTGAGTCGGGATATAGTATATCATCTGCTTGGCTTGAGAGTGTCTTGTTCAACGTATGTATAAATAGCTAGCTAGTTGAGTAGAATTCATGGCTTCCGAACGATCGGAAATGATGATGTTGTCTATCTATGCTATGCGTGGGCTGCTTGTGGTGGAGATGATGTGTCTAAGTACCTAAAGACATGCGAGTAGGCGTGAATGTAGACTGGGGTCGGGAGGATGTCTATCTATTTACAGGTATCTACCTGCTGTCGCTGCCCTTGCTGCACTGGTTTGTGTAAAACAAGGTAGTCCGAGCACCTCCCTGTTTGCCTGCCTATTCGGAAGGAAGAAGGAGGTGTGTCGTGTGTGTTGTGTCTTTGGGCGTGAGGCCGGAGATATCCTTTCCATTCTGCGCGAGTATGCGTGATGAGAAGGTCAGATTTGTATTTCGGAGGATTCGAATGTTGTCGGTAGTCCTTGATGGCCCATGGAGTGATTGCAACGTGTCAAATTCACGCATCTTCTTCGTCGCTGGTGTGTGCCGCCAGTCCATGCCTCTATCACCTTGATCTCGCTCCACTACATAAGATCCCCTCGAACCACACCTCCACGCAAATTATGTGTTTGTGCCTGTCCCCACGTATTGTTGTGTTCATAATCTTAATTGCTATATCAACCAGCAACCAACAAATACGTAATAATAGCAGCATTAACCACAATCAACGGCGCCCTCATCACCGTGCGCGTACTATTGATTAAAACCACGAGTTTATACTTCATCGAGTCTGTATCTGGTTGGCGAGAGCCGAAGCCAGGGTCGGAATTGCTGAAGGCGTTACGGCCCATGCCGATGCGCGCGAGGAAACGGTCTTCTGATAGGACGGCGACGGCGTTGAGGAGGAGGACGCCGATGTAGATTATGTTGCCGAAGCCGAAGAAGAAGGGGAAGAGCATTTTGTGGGGTTTGTTGGAGGGGTGGAGAGTTTAAGAAAGGGTGGTTTGGAGGAGATGTTTGGAGGAGGTCGTTGAAACGTTCTTGGGGAGGAAGATGTGCGTTGCTTGGATGGATGTGGTTGTTGGGTGCGGGTTTGATTGTTGCTTGCTACGTGCTGGTGAAAAAGTTATTCGATGGTGTATTTGAGATATTGATATTTTGCAGTAGCATTAGAATCGTGTTTTGAGAGGTTGCGGGTGTGGTTGCTTGAGCAAGATTGTCCTGTTACTGTAGGAGATGTGGTCAACAATATAAATGTGGCCTGTTTGCTTGTAACCAGTTGAACTTGGTTTACCGCAAATTCTGCCTTCTGATTGGCTAGCTTGAACATCACTGAACATCCCACTGTTCTACTGCATTATCTTTGCTACTTTTTGATCAGGCTGTTTCCACTGCTCGACACTCTACAACAAACATGCCACTCTAATCTCTGGAAACTTCTGAACCTGACAGTATGGCAGTTGCGTTGTGGCAGACATGTTTCGTGATCTTCCCAGCTCTGGCAATCTTTCACCTTTACGTTGCACCATACACGAAAGTCGAAGAGTCGTTCAATTTGCAAGCCATCCATGACATTCTGAGATATGGCGTGCCTCTTGACAATGCTCTCTTCAAAATCAAAACATACTACGACCATATGACTTTTCCTGGCGCTGTTCCAAGGACCTTCATTGGGGCTCTGGTAACCGCTGGACTTGCCAAACCAGGAGCATGGATTCTGAATCCGCAAGGCCTGGATCTTCAAACACATGGTACGATCAAGTTCTAATCGGCGAGGGTATCATGGTTGACAAGAGTAGTTCGTTCCATGCTCGGTGTGATGAATGCTGGAGCATTGGCATGGTTTGCTCGTAGTGTCAACCGAGCATACGGTCCTATCGCTGCATTGTGGTATGTAGTGCTCCAAGCTAGTCAATTTCATCTTTGGTACTATGCTTCAAGAACACTACCGAATATGTTTGCTTTCTTTTTGAGTAAGGTCCTCTTTGTCTGTGCCTTGCTTATATTGACATTCATCAGGTACTGTTGCCCTTGCTAACCTGTTGCCGAACCCAACATCATCCTTGGGACCCAAGAGAAGAGCTCGACTAGGACTATACCTGATGACGATTGCTACGGTTGTCTTTCGATCAGAGTTGGCACTCCTTCTTGGAGCTCATTCTCTTTGGATGCTATTGAAGCCTCAAACACTTGACGCCAAAATCGCATTGATTCGAACCACCCTCATCCCTGCTATCATTCCAGGTGCTCTAGTCGCGCTCCTAATCACAGTCACTATCGATACTTACTTTTGGCAATCAGAGACCTACCTCTGGCCTGAAATGTCAGCTTTCGTGTCAAATGTCTTTCCACAAAAGAATGGCCAAGGAGCCTCAGCATGGGGTACCCAACCTATTTACTGGTATCTGGCCGTCGCCCTTCCGCGCTTACTGATGAATCAATTTTTAATGGTCGATTTGTTTTGGACCTTTCAATCCACATGGAGCGACATTCGGGTTTTGGACAATCAAATTCCAAGCTATGTGTATGTGGTCCTCTACTCCTTGCTCCCACACAAAGAAACACGATTTTTGTTTCCCATAGTGCCATCGTTCACTCTCCTTGCGGCTCTAACGTGTACTCGCCTAACCATCAACGCCCATAAAAGCGTCATCACGAAAATGCTTCTCTACGGTGCAATCCTCAGCACTATCGTAACCGCCTTCGTTAGTCACGCCATTCTTCTACCACTTTCAGCACAAAACTACCCAGGAGGTCAAGCTATCCAAGTACTCCACGAATACTACAACCAAAATTGGCAATCACTCATCCCTAAAGATGCACACCATTCGAACCACCCGTACGTTCGAGTTCACTTCACCAATCTCGCACTCCAATCTGGCGTGACTCGATTTCTCGAACAGCCGCCTAAAAGCGACTCTTCCATCTTCGACAGCAACAGCCGTGCTGCAGCGAGCCTCATGCATACCCATGATACATATGCCGAACAACGTGACCCTCTCGTCTTTCCTGGCTCTCCTGACGGCCAATATCCAGCACTTACCATCACCCCAAAACTACCGAGCCCCTCTGGTGGTGCCACAACATCAAATTTTCGACGAACATACAAAAACCCAACCTGGATCTACGACAAAACCCCAGACAACACAACACTCCTCGGACCAAAATTCTGGAACCAATTCGATTTCATAGTTGTCGAAGACCCAGCACATGCCGCCGGAAAATGGCAGGTAATCAAGGAAATCAAAGCGCTCGGCAAACCCAGACTCCTCAAACCAAATGAACAACACCACAAATTATCCGACAACACAAACACCAAACAACAATACGTGGGG
>Ga0181459_100264_pt1 | contig 11482 bp, 11 predicted proteins | sample InSIn2SAF170_FD_119060 | JGI IMG/M metagenome (GOLD analysis project Ga0181459, IMG submission 119060) | Clean room microbial communities from NASA Spacecraft Assembly Facility at Jet Propulsion Laboratory, Pasadena, California, USA -... ...
GGAAGGCACTCTAGACCCGCCACTTCCAGTACGTCTCATTGGTTGATCACCTACTAGACTTGCAGTATTCGATTGTGGTACGGGGGATGGTGTGTTCGAGGATTTGCTACCCATTTTGCGCATTTGTGCTCGTACTTGAGATAATTGTCGTTCATACAACCATGCCGCCTGTTGCAGCAGAAATGCCTGGGTGACATTGAAGCGCTCGGACAAGCTGCGCCAATCGATTTCATGACCTTTCGATGACTTGGAGATGATCTCCCAAAGTTCTCGTTCCTTAGCCGCCGACCATGCTACCGGTGGTGGATCAACGAAGTCACCCCTGGCGAAGGGAAGTCGTATGAACACAGTGAAGTGATCTTCATGTTCCATCATGGAGATTGCTTAATTCCGTCAACCACATATACGGGGGTAATTTGCTAGGGAAGATAGCAATCAGCCGATGATATTCCCCTCGGCGCAGCAATCCGTGTATCAAAGCTGCAATCGGAAGCGTAGGAAGAACTCTTCGGGACGGTGAATATAACAACCTGATGAAACGCAATGGCTTGATGAAATAGCGGATAGCGCTTAGTAGGTGAGACAGGAGTGAAGTGAATGTTATGTCGGACAGAAGAGGTGTGGCGGGTGTGGCTGCCTAGGCGCCGGCCCAAGCCGTAACTTAATTGTGGCTCGCTCTTCTCACTTCGCAGTCCTTCTGATCTCTCGTTTGGACCTTAGGACTGTGGTGTAGACACGGCACCGATGTGAGATCGTGTCAATTTACCAAAGTTATGAACCCGAGTCTCTTTCTCTGTGGTGCCATAGCATAGATCAAACCATGGGATGAGGTCAAAATCTACAACAATATATCGACCTGGGTATTCAAGATTGTATTCGGCATGCATGAATGTCTTGACAGGCCAAAGAAGCTGCTGAAACTGAAGTCAGTTATCGATGGACTCAATGATGCCATACGATGACCTGTAAGGACCGGGTGTTTGTAAGTACGCTGAGGAAGCCTGGCATACTGATGCATGCGATCGACCAAGACTCCCTAATGCAGTTCTGTTGATCAGGGTGAGTCTCCATCTACAGTGGGAGGACCACTGTGGAAGTCGCGCAAATTTCGGGGAGCTCTTTCCAAGATGATGTTCACTGAACCACAATCGAATACTGCAAGTCTAGTAGGTGATCAACCAATGAGACGTACTGGAAGTGGCGGGTCTAGAGTGCCTTCCCGCTTATCTACACAAATGGTTACGGCTGATGATGGCTCACCTGGAATACCTGGAACACCAGCTAAAGGTCGATCGTCATTCCCAAACCGAACAATCCCTCCAACTGCTACCACCGATGTGAAACCAGAACCAATGTCATCGCGACCACTTTCCCGCAAGGCTTCTAAAGAGAGTGAAGTCGTTAGTAGGACACATTCACGTAGGAGTAGTGTGCAATATCAACCAACGCGATCACCCAAGCAAGTCAATTTGCCGGATCCTGAATCGTCTTCCGATGATGAAGAAATGATGCAGTCACGAATATCACATCGAAGGCCAAACCCTGCTGCATCGCGAAGGTTGGTTCCTACTCGAAAGTCACAGCATGCCAGGCGACCATCAGCACCACAGTTGGACGAAGAAGAGGATGAGGACTCACCAGCATTCCTGCCATTTTCGAATAACTCCAGCGAAACCGCCAAAGCCGACTCTAGCATAGCACGAGATCCCAGCGCAACCATACGCGGCGGTCTCACTCAGATACCAAGACCATCAGCTCGTCGCAGAAGTACATCGGAAAAAATCGTACCGGCCGCCAAGCCATCTCGATCTGAAATGGTAAGCAACCTCACGTCCTCAGCGAGCTCAACTTCGGAATCTCAACCAGTGCAGCGAACACAAAGACCAGCAAGCAGCCACAATCAGACAGGCCGCGGCAATCTCCCGACTCCGCTCTCACCACATCAACAAGCTGCCCTTGCGGCCGCAGCAGGTCTATCACCACGCCTGCGCCGACCAGCTGGAAATGGTTCCGATACGTCTCCAAGCATGGGCAGCAGTTTCAGTGACCTAGATGATGCTAGCGTAACACAGTCAGCACTCGAAGAAGCTCTACTAAGCGGTATGGGGAACACCACGATGACAATTGGAGGCGGTACCGTCGGCAATGTTGCGCATCGTGTTAGTGGGATTAGTCAGGCATTAAGAAGTCGATACTTTGATGCAAGAGGGGGTGAAGCACAGCATTGAGCAGATCCAATACCTAATAGTTAGACTAATACTTAATCAATGTTCGACAAGCACACCGAACACTGACTCACTCACTGACCCGTGTGGAGGTAGTAGCTTAGCGAAGAAGTTAGTAATCTCGCTAGACTTTCCTTACTGTTTTGATTATCATTTCTTAGTGTTACCTTCTTAAAGACTTCGACTTGTGACCGATGCCAGAACCAGAACAATATAGATTCTCCTCATGAATGTATTGATACCATGGTGACACCGCGATCATGCGGTACCAGCAACATTCTCTCCTTGTGCTTGACGCACTGGTCAGAATTTGAACCCCAAAAGGTGAGGAGAAAAAGTATGAACTTCTAACTTAGGGAAAGCCAAAATGTGTAAATGTCGTCGCAATTACGCTCCCCTGTCTAGCAACACTTACGTGAGCAGCCAGTACCTCAGAACATAAACCATCAGCATGACCGAGGAAATTCGACCATTCAAGGTCGACATACCAAAAGCAGAAGTCGACCGACTACTCAGAAAACTCAAAGACACCCGGATCCCAACCGAAGACATCGTACCAGGCGCCGGCGAAGACTATGGAATAAGCAGTACATGGATCAAAACGATGTATGACTACTGGCTCAACGACTACGATTGGTTCTACCACCAAGACCTCATAAACCAATGGCCCCATTATCTAACCGACATCAACGACCAGACTGTGCATTTCGTACACGCGAAGTCAGATGCTACCAACGCGTTACCAATCCTGCTGATTCATGGATGGCCAGGCTCATTCTACGAATTCAGTCAAGTTATCAATCCGTTGACAAAACCAGATGATAGTTCGAAGCAGGCGTTTCATTGTGTTGTGCCGTCGTTGCCGGGTTTTTGCTTCTCGTCCCGACCACCGCGTGGCCAGACCTTGAAGGTCGTGGCAGGCATGTTCCATACTCTGATGTTGAGGCTGGGGTATGATCGGTATTGCATTCAGGCTGGGGACTGGGGACACTGGGTAGCACGAGAGCTGTAAGTTCTGTATTCACAGAGCCAAGCACGTCATTCACACAAATGCAATCCACCACCACCACCACAACACTCAAAGCCCCACCCATCCCAAGGCACAAAAACAAACAAAACTAACACCTTCTCGTACTATAGCGGCGCAAACCCCCTCTACACCCCACACATCCACTCAATCCACTTCAACTGGATCCCCGCCCCGCTCCCCTCCCATCCCGTCTCCCCCCGAGAACAAAAAATCCACGCCCGCGTCAACTCCTGGCTAACAACGCACCTCGCCTACGCAATCCACATGCGCACGCGCCCCTCCTCCCTCTCCCTAATCCTAACCGACAATCCAACCGCACACCTATCCTTCCTCGGCGAAAAATACACCGAAACCACCAATCCCACCAACCCACTCACACAGACCCCTCTCTGGAAAAACCACATCCTCACAACTGTATGCTTATATTTCTTCACAAACTGCGCTAGCACAGCGAGTCTAGTGTATTTTGAAAATACATGGCATGAAAAATTTCCGGAGGAGATTGTGAGACCCGAAAATTGGGTGAGGGTGCCGATGGGGTATACTAGTTTTCTGTGGGATACAAGGCCTGCTGTTAGAGAGGGTGTGGAAAGGACGGGGAGGTTGGTGTTTTATAGAGAGAGGGATGAGGCGGGGCATTTTGCGGCTTTGGAGTGTGCTGATGGGTTGGTGGAGGATGTTAGGGCGTTGGTTGGGTTGGTTGGGAGGGGGGGAGAGGGGAGCGGGAGGGCGGTTTTAGATGGCGTGTGCGTGTAGTGTGAGGGTTAGGTGGGCAGTGTGTGCGTGTTGTTTTGTTGGTTTTTGAGTGAATGGGTGGGTGGGTGACTGGCTGTTATGGAGCTATAGTGCAGTATGGTGCGGTATAATGCGGTGTAGTGCGGTGGAGCACAGTACAGTACATGCGTAGCAAATCTAGAAGATCAGACCAGAAAGACTTCATGAAAAGCAGAACACGGTGTGGTATAACCGGATCACATGATGATTAAATTTATACCCAAGCATTCTCTATGCCAAATCAAGTCCACGCTATGCTATGCAATTTGAACCTCTCAAAACTCCTTCGACAGGGCTAGTTCATCTCCAGGACAAACACACCCCCGCCATGCATACCTTATATGTTGATTACTTTTCCTTCCTTCCAATTCATTTCACCCTCTTCTCGACCGCCTCCCACCCTCCCTCTTATGCCACGGATCACTAGGCCAAACCCATCCCCTCGCAGTCTTAGCATCCCTCTTCTCTCCAACCTGCGGTTCAGGCATCCACTTATCCCTTCCATCTCCCTTTCTCTCTTCCCCTCCCCCTTCCGGATCACGTTCGCCATCAGTATCATCATGATCATCACCCACAACATCACGCCTCAGCAGTTCATTCGCCGGCAACACTCTTGAGCGCGTCATAGCTCCCAAACCGCCTACATCCATGAATGAGCCCCATTCGCCAGGGAAAGCCACTTTCTTCGCCAGCATGAGCAAGAAATAGAGCGCTAGCCCGGCTGTCATCGACACGTCTTCTGTGTAATTGCCCTCTGCATCAATACCATAAGTAGCAGATGTCTTGGTCGCGATACTGTCCGCAACCTCGAGGTATCCAAAGTACGGGTTGCCATATTTGTCTGCGCCGGCACGAACACATACGAGTTCGATCTCTGTGATTATGAAGCCGTAGCGGCATGAGTGGTCGCGCATGCATTTTTGTAGGTGAGAGAGGGTGCGGAGGTATTTGACTTTTTGGGATGGACTTTCGTGGCGCATTGAGGTGTTGAATGTGTCGAAGGACTTTGCGAGGCCGACTACGCGACCGCGTGGGGAGCCGTGGATGGTGAATTGATTCTCGTTAGGGTAGTTAGCGAGAAATGTTGGTTGGGCTTGCGCTGTGTTGGCACCGCTGGCTGCGTTTGATGGTGGTACGGGCTGTTGCGGCGCTGCGTAGAAGTATGGTGCGTTCTCGCCGAGCGAGAGTTGGGCTGAAGCATTGACGCGTGGGAAGTAGATTTTCGAAATCAGGGTGGCGAGGTCGGATTCTGATGTAGGGTTTACTGCGCCAGTGGGTTGTGCTGTGAGGGCAGAGGAAGTGAAAGATGTGTCGGCGTGTGGAAAGTGGAGAAGAGTGAGGAGATCTGGGATGGAAGAAAAATGTGAGAGGGAAAAGGTGGTCCAGGGGCGGAGATTGCGAGTGTCCCACCAGAAGTAGGATGCTAGACCGCGGGTGGTAGAGTAAGTTAGTTGACGGACTAGGTTGATCGGCTGCGTTGGTTGTGTGAGATAAGAAATTAAGCTGGTTGTTGACGATTGAATGGTCGTGACTGGACCGCCAGGCATAATGAAATCAGTTGGCTCGGTCATGAGAGGTGCAGAAGGGAAAAGAGAAGGCTGAAGCGATGGTGGTGGACTTGTTGAATTGGGACGGGAGATGATATCCAGGTCAATAGGGATATCCCATGTTCCTTCAATGTTGATTGATGGTGCATCGAAATAGGACATGTTTTGGGATGGCAGGTATGACTGTGCATAGACTGGTGGTGACTGGACTTGTTGAGCCTGAGTAATGTACAGCGGCATCTGTCGGTAAGTTGGGAAGCCATATTTCTGTAGCATAGTGTCGTCGACACTAGAGGATGACACAACCCGAGAGTGACATTTTGATGATGATGTGATGAAGGGAGCAACAGAGCTAGCTCGGGATTGAGATGGATTGGAAATTGGCGACATCAAGGTGAAAGAGTCCTGTACAGGCTCGGTGGCACATCTATAAATTGGTGGTCGAACATTATTGTAGGTTGAAGCATTGCTGACATTAGATACCGCTCGTTTGTGCGTTTTGGAAATCTGGCCGGCAGATGGTTGGAGATTATTATCTTGAGTTCTGATCTTTGGTAATAAGGTAGGTCCATGCTGTCGATACACAGGCGACCGACTTCGCAAAGAGCTGATAGACTCCGGTGATGTGTTTGAGAGAAATGATGAAGCAGAAACATTTCTCATGTGGTTCATTTGCTGGCCAGCAGCACGGTCTGTCTCTGGAGGAGTCAAAGGCCTGAACGTATATGGTGCCAACGACATGCTTCGTTCGAAGTCAACATCCAATATGATCGACGACATGCTGACCACGACTCACCTTGCTTTGGTTGAGATGAGAAGTCCAGCTTCCGTAAATTAGAGAGGAGAGTGTGTATGGACAGGACAGGAACAAAGGAAAGACTTGGAATAGAAGATCAATGAGATCTATGAGAATGAAAGGCTGAGAAGATTCGAAATGGCAACATCACGGCGTATTAATGCTGTAGGGTAAATAGACGAGCAACATGAACCAACGACTTCCGACACTCGGACCTGACGCAACTCATGAAATCTGAAACGGGTACAAAGAGTGTAAACAGATCGGCTGCTGGCCGTAATCGAAACACACAGTGGAAACGATGATCCAACTTAGCTCTGGTCGATTTTGGCACGCGCTCAGACTCGGTCAAGTCAGTGTTCGCGATGGCCTTGGACGCGAAGTCAAGGACTCTATTTCCTGCCACGCGTGGCGCCGACGAAATTCCTCACATATTGCAGAGTACAAAGTCGACGAGGCAGTGCAACCTGACGCAATCTCAACTGTCTTACTGTGCTCCAAAGTCTTGATTGATGGGCGCTTGTCTGATGAGGTTTGAAGTTGGACTGAGGCCATGAATAGTACAAGAGCGGTTGTTGTTACAAGCTCAAGACAAGAGTGGGCGGCTGCGCTCTCGGTGGACGACGTATGGTTCGACAGGCGCGAAAAGAGATTGAGAATAGCTCGAGGCAAATGAAAGAGGCGCGAAGCGCGACGGTTGTGGTACAGAAAATGCTGTACAAGTCACTTTTCCACGATGATTGGTCAGACGATGATAGCTTCACTCGACCACCAATCAACGATTGCAACGCGAAGAACGACTAGAACGCGAATTGAGAACGACTAAAGTCACGGAAACCACGACTTTGACACGTCGATCACGAGATCGTGCTACAATTCCTTCGCAGAAGAGCGGTCCAGCCACCTCTTTTTCTTACCTCATTCTGGCTGCATGTTTTAGTCTGAAATGTATGCAGGTCGAGAGTAGCCCAACTGACCAGTGCAGGCACCATGTTTCAGCTTGGCTTTTTGACCTTGAAAGAAAGGTAAAGAGAGGTCGTTGAAGTCCTGACCGCTCGCTTGGCTAAAGGCACCAGAAACACTTGTCATGCATGAGAAGAAGTACGCCGGCCATCTGCTCATATCTGCAGATAGGCTCAACGCGAACATGTTGCTCAAACGTATGATATGTACAATGCATATTATTTAGTGCTATCTCGTCACAGCGTGATGCCAACAACGCCTGCCTCTTCAACCAAGACCAATATTACTCCGTAGAACACTCGAAGCCCTCAAAGAACACCTCATGCCTTGATCTCGTATTTCCGTCGGAACATGTCATCGACTTCGGTCAAGTAGTACGTGCCGGGCAGCATGTTTTCAATGCTGCCAGCTGGTGTGAAATTTTTCTGCAGATGCGCCTTCTCTCTTAGCAAGCACATCTCGTCGTAAACTTCTGGGGACACGATCTTGCGCTCTTCCAGTCGTTGCTGTAGGTTGAGCTTCTCAGCCATCTCGGTTGTATCACCAACGACCTTCAAACTGAACATGGAGCTGGCCAACCCACTGCCGTAGCTGAACACTCCAATTCTCTTTCCAGCAATCGTCTTTGGTGCCACGTAGCTAAGTAGACCGACAAGTCCTCCATACACGCTACCACAGTACATGTTTCCACACATGGTGGCGACAGAGATAGCTGGCTGAACTCTTTCTGCAAATCTTTTCTTAGTGAGGGCCATGAAGACCTTTTCAACATTTCTATCGGTCAGAGATGTCTGATAGTCCATGTCTCTCAGCTCAGGCGCAATCTCTTTGAAAGCTGGATTCTCTGGATCGGCCAAAAAGTCATTGTACAATAGTCGAGCATATGACTTGCTGACTAACTTGCATGTAGGGGCGTGGAAAGACATGTAATCAAACCGATCGATAGGTGATTTTGTTTCCTGCTCTTCGTGAATACCGTTTCCGTTGACGTGGCCGTTTAACTGAGACTTCAGTCTCTGCTCTCGTGCATTGTACGCTTTGTAGCATGCATCCACGGCTTCGGTATAGCATCGTAGGGAAAAGTGGCCATCGACATATGGGTATTCGCTGGTTAAATCTGGCTTGTAGAAGTCATATGCATGAGTAATGTAACTTCCTCGTAGACCGGGCTCAAAGACCAGAGGTGCGTCCGGTCCGATGAGCATGGCTACACAACCGGCGCCACCAGTGGGACGAGCACTGCCTTTCTTGTACAGCGCAATGTCACCTGCAACGACCACTGCGTCTCGGCCATCCCAAGCAGATGATTCCACCCAGTTGATGGAGTTAAAGACAGCGTTTGTGCCACCACTGTATTCTGTCAGGTATGGTTACTAATCTTCTTCACGCTGCACTTACTAGCAAGCATTGACGGTATCGATACCCTCAACATTGAAGTTTCCAGATTTTTCAAAAAGTTGCATCAATACACTCTTGACGCTTTTGCTCTTGTCCAGCATAGTTTCAGTTCCTACCTCTAGTCGGCCGATCGAGTTCGGATCAATGTTGTATTTCGCGAATAAGGTAGAGAGGGTTGTAAGAGCCAAAGAGTAGATATCTAGATGCTAGTTAGTTTTGGCCATCCTTGCGGGGATGTATGTCCTTACCTTCTCGATCATCGCAGAAACTCATTCGTGTCTGACCTAGGCCGATGGTGTATTTACTGGAATGCTTGTTAACCTCAATTTTCCGGTCTTAGGAGTAGTATGTACTTACCCAGCAGCCACGCCATCAAACTTTTCCAGTTCTGACTGTTCGACACACTGGTAATATTAGCATCCACTGGTCATGTCTCGGTGCTGTGTTTCGTACTTGTTGTGGGAAATAGAGTTCGATGGCTTTGATACCGATGTTTTGTGGTCTCGAAGCCATTCTTGTGGTTGCTATGTAATCGGCTTGTCTCGGGAAAGAATGTCTTAAGTGAGTTGTTTCACTTTATGCTCTGACGGCAACGAACACTACAAAGAACGGAAGAAGGAGGCGGTGAGGAGTGCGCGTTGGTAGGTCGAGCGAGCTAGACTGGTGGCAGGTATGGGTCGTAACGACAGGAGTTGAAGTTTTTGATATGGGAATTGTGTTAAGCAATATCGAAAATACCTCCAAAAGGACTATGAGGTATTCAAGAAGCGGTGTTGCGAAGTATTTGATCTCATCGCATTATTCACCCTCATCATTCGCAGCGACGCAATCTCGAATATTTTGTTGAACTTCTCCACAAAAATTACAAGCCAGCGCGTTTAAGAGGGGCAACTCCAGGGTTTGCCGGTGGCTAGGAGCGAATCAGAGAATGACACCACCTCGGCGAAGGTCGTTCCTGCATGGCCCGATGAAGCCACTAGGGGTTCCCTCCAAACCTCCCGTTCGCTGCTCAAGCAAAAATCTCGTGTACTGCAGAGAGACTTTGGCTGCTCCCGTGCTCTTGCTGCACTTGGCGCTGTTCTTCAGTCTAAAAGGAGAGACACCAGCTTCAGAGAGCCCTGAATGGTGTATTCCATTACGAATCTTCACGGCCTTTTGCATGCTGATGTACTCGCACCATCCGGGAGCAAAGGAAGAGATCACTAGCTCCGTTTGTTAAAACGATAGCCAATAGACTTATCGATAGCTTAGATCATATCACCCGCGGCAACTCTGTCTCCGGGAACACCTCACTTTAGAATCCGACCGGATTGTACCTAATGCCCTCTCTGTCGCACAGGATCCGTGTGCAGCGTTGCGCAGCAGGCAAAATAGGGTGGCCGTGGCGTTTGAAACATTCCCTCGCATTCTATGCAACTGTCTTGCTGGTAGAAATCCGTACAACAGATCATTGTTCCATCTTGGAGGAAGGTGATGAATAAATTTCTCTGTCTGTACACTCATGATCTCATGGGAGACGTTTGTATATATGAACCCAATAAAATTATACCCCACGACTCTAGCATCTGCGAATGGTGTGCTCGAGATGCAGGAGATGGCTTTAATCGAAAGTGCAGCTACTACCAGATGGAAGTGTTGATTCAAGCATTCAGCGAGCCTCTAACATGCCAACTTGACTGAAGTTTCAAGGGACTAAATCTTGGTAGGTGGAGTCGGACCTTTGAGACAGTCGTATATCAGCTTGCGAGCGGCTTCAAACATGGTGCTCTCATCAAGTAATGCTCCAAGTCTTTGCTGGTCCCGCTTTCTCCAGTGAGCCTGGCAGCTTATCCCCGAAGCTCTTCATACTGTATTGAACTGTCCCCTCCATCGGTGCTTCCCAACTCTGTCTCTGGGCAGCAAAAGACTCCCATTCAGGCGTCGGCAACTTGTCGTACTGTCTCGTGTCAGACCACCATCAAATCCAAGAACTAGCTGCCTTTAACTTACCAATCCCAACTTCAAAATCGTCTTCCCCTTATACAGTGGCGTAATACTCATAATTGGCCTACACACCATTAGCGTGCTCCATTCAAAAACACCACGCTTTCAGCCATCGTACACTCCACAAGTCCCGCAGAAGTACCTCTGCACCGGTGTTCCACTCAGCGTTTCTGGATCCTAACCCAACCACATCAGTACCTCAGTCTGCATAACATGACGTAGAACAGTTGCAAACCACTCCAACAGGCAAAGAACAAGGCCCAAGGTCAACGTACATCGTACCGCTTGATCCCATCTTTTCCCTTCGGGAATTCAACCTTTTCATCTTCGATGATCAAGTTCGCACCGAAGAGTCCACCAGCGACTTTCCGGCAATTCTTGCAGTGGCAGATATGACCGCGACGTTGCGTGCCGAAAAGGTTGTCGTCAGTGACACGAACGGCCACGGCGCCACAGAGACAGGTCCCTTCCATTCCGGTGGTCCGTTGGTTTTATGGGGCTCTGGGAGTAGGTTGGAGGCTGCTGCTTTGGATCAATAGCCTAGTTTCAGGAGCGTCAGTTGTGATGTTTCTCTGGTTTGTGGAGCGAGCACAGCACGTGCGACAGGCCGTTTCACAGAACAGACGCGTTGATCGTATCTGGCACACAAGAATCCTCGAACAATCTTAAATGGCTGAGCCGATTTGCGCCCCCATCCCATAGACAATTCGCGGAGTCAAAGTTGCGGGGTTTAGTTCCAGACAGTGGAAGTGGATGTTTATTCCGC
>Ga0181459_100265_pt1 | contig 11458 bp, 10 predicted proteins | sample InSIn2SAF170_FD_119060 | JGI IMG/M metagenome (GOLD analysis project Ga0181459, IMG submission 119060) | Clean room microbial communities from NASA Spacecraft Assembly Facility at Jet Propulsion Laboratory, Pasadena, California, USA -... ...
TCCTCCTTCGATGTTTTAACGAGCCCGAAGGAGAGAAAAACTCAGGGATTTTTCGAATTAAGAGTGAGAAATGGTCCCAAAAAAGAAAGTGCTCTAATTGCTGCTATATATTTTTAATGAGCCCGGTGACAAAAAATCGGGATTTTCCAGTTTAATGAGCGAGAAAAGTTCCTAAAAGAATGCTTGGGTCATCTTTATAAATGTTCGAGCCTAAAGAAAAACCTCAGGATTTTTTCGGTTTAATGAGAGAGAAAAATGTGCCTAAAAATAATTGCTCAATTGGTCTTTTTCAATTTAATGAGCTAGAAAAAAGATCAAAAAAGAGTTGCTCAGACCATTGTCGTATATGTTTAATGAGCCCAACGATGAGAGGCTCGGGGATGTTTCTATGTTTTAAAGAGCAATAAAGTATCCCAAAAAATGCTCTATTCATCTTTGTAGTAGTTTAACGATCCCAAATAAGGAGACTCGAGGTTTTTTGGATTAACGAGCAAGAAAAATACCATAAAAAGAATGCTTGATCTTCTACATGGTAGTTTAATGAGCCTGAAGAAGGAGACTTGATGATTTTTCGGATTAACGAGATAGAAAAATACCATAAAAAGAATGCTCTATCTTCCTTGATCTAATGCTTGACAATAGAAGGGTCTATGCCATGCATTTCCTCATAAGACCAAGGGAAAACATTGTGGAAGTCCTTCAAAGGGCAGGTGAAGCTCACAATTTCCTCAAGATTGCAATTGGCTCCAATTTGTATGTTTTCCACGATGCCTATCATGACAAAAATACCGATGAGCAATGTTTTTGAAATATTGCCCCTGTTTCCTTCCAAGTCCACAGGTTGGATAGTCATATATGGTGAGGAAATGATTTCATGTGCGTTAGGTGACAGGATTTGAAGAGGCATCATGTCCGAATCAGATATCAAAACATGATGGTGCAATTCCTCCAAAGCTCACTCTTCTAAACTTGTGATCTCTCTAATAGCTTCATCCATAGGTAGAACTTGATTGAGTGTATCGAAAGAAGGAGTGGTTATGGGAGGGGGAGTGGTACTGTTGGACAAAACCAAAGTGATCAAAGATTCAGATGCAATTTGAATGGCTTCGCAGGGCAATTCAGCTGGTGACAACAACATTTGTTCTCCGTAAGTGTCAATTTCTAAAGGAGCCAATAGGATCAATGGATCTGTCTATTCACGAGGAATAGATGAAAGCATATTGACCATCTATGAAACCTTCGGCGGCTGAAGAGGGAAACAACCCATGAGGGAAGAAGCCTTCTGTAGACTAGTATCGATATTGATGTAAGAGTCAGGTACACCACCCACTAAGGGTATAGAGCTACTAGGTAACCGAGAGTAATTTGGGGTGCAAAAGGACAGCTGGTCTACTATGACCATCTTTCCATCGAAGGGAAAGAGGATGATATGGAAGACTGAAGACACAACGACCTTCATGGCATGAGTCCAAATGCGGCCCAAAAGTAGATTATAGTTGAGTTTATGATCCACGACTTCAATATCTACCGTTACCGTTTTCCCACTCAAGGTGATGGGATAGCTAGCTAGGTAACTTTTTGGGATGAAAGTGTGGCCGTTGAAATTAAGGGAATTCGACACCAAGGTTAGGGTTGGAGAACACAGAGTGAGTCAACATGATACAGGCAGAAGCACCTTCGTCGATGATAGTTCTGTGTATAGCTTTACCTTTCAAAGTTATATGCACTTGAAATGAAAGCTGGTGAGAAAGGGGAGGTTTACACTTGTCCATGTCAAAAATAGAAAGCATCGAATCTGTTGGGTCGATATCACCTATAGCCGAAAGAAAAGATTTCCATTGTGTTGGGTATGTTTGTAATACTTCAAGCACCAACATAGCCAACAACGCTTGCACCAAATCTTCTACAATGATGTAGTTTTGGGCAGCATGTGCAGATGTATTGTGCGATGTGCATTGAAGTGCCCCTTTTGGGGGTCAAATTACAAGGTCCACAACTAGCCTTTCGATATGAAAATCGTTGGGCAGCAGTGGGTTTTGACTTGAGGAAGGTTCTGCTGCAGTAGTGATAGGAGCACCATAAGATTTGGCTCTTGTGATGAGTTCTACTATTTCAAATGTGTAAACAGTAGAAGATCCCTCACCAACTAAAGGATGTTGTGAACCATCTTTGCCCCCTTGCAAGGGTTTTGGTTGGTTTGCAATAAGATTTTGCTGCTACTAAGCAGGAAAAGGATTCCTAAGGAAAGCGGGGATCTTACCAGTATCCATTTTGGCAAGGTATTCTGTGCATTCCTGAAGACGCAGATAATGCCAAGTCACATGGTCTTCCACATAGAGTTTGCAGGGATATCTGGTGGGTTTATTTTTTTCCTCGTTAGTAGGCGCAGTGGCCTTTTGTTTTGGGTTTGGCTGCTTTGTTGAATGCTTCTCAGAAGGAGCTGTCTTTTTCTTATTCTTCTTGTTCTTGCCACCGGATTTTTGCGTAGACTGCATAGAGTTTATCACAGTGGCAGGAAGAGTAGTCGATTTGGTAGAGGGGTCCACCAACATCTCAGTGATGTGACCGCTGATTTGTTTTACAACGACCCCAGAGGTTGCACCGAAAATCCCATTAGCGTGCACTCTGGAATGCTGAGTAGTAGAAACATTGGGGTTGCCAGGGGCATTAGGCATTATGTCATAAAGAGTGCCACACTATGAATATATTAGATCTAAGTGCTAGGAATGGCATATGGATTGGTCTTCTATGACCGCACCACCTAGGGCGACAGCTCTAGCGATTTGTGGGAATAAGGACTTGCAGAACCAATCCATTAAGAGAATGTCTGGGATGGGAGCTTTGACTAACCTCCGACTACATCTCCATTCATGTATATGATCGAAGATGTGGGTGGTGGTATCTTGATGAAATGAAGTGAGGATCTATGTCCTATTCTCATAGCATATGGGTAGCTAGAAGTTCTTTAGGAATTTCATCCCTAAAGCATCGAAGGTGTTTATTAACACACATGGTAACTCAATATACCATTTCGCTGCATTTCCATTGATGGTGCGGGGAAAAATACGTAACCAGACACTATCATCCACCATAGAGTTTGAAACACACCAAAGGTGGTAGGTGGTGATATGGCTACCCGGATCCTCCCATTGTTTCCCATCTAACTTTGGGAGGTTCGTTGGTATCTTACGTGAGATCAGCAGCCATTGTAAGTTGTAATAGATGGGGTCATTCGTCAATTTGTATAAGTTGGGTATATCATCCGTTGCTAAAAAAGGTAGATTGTTTGGTGCCCCTGACTCGGACCATGGTGATGATGGATGAATTGATGAGACTTGCACTCCTCCCACTGTTTGGCTCCCAATATTGTACATGGGTTGTGTGATGTAGAAGTTTCTTTGAGGTATGGTGTTGTAGAGTGGATTTACATGACGATTTTGATACTGGGGTATAGAATTTCCCCTAGGATAGGCAATGTCCCCTTGACTCAATTGAATGTGTGAGTAGGGTGACCCCATGGATTGGTTAGGAACCCCTTGGGGATTCTTTCCCATCACAAAACTAACCATTTGTCCTTGATTGATAGAGGGAATGCTCATGTCAATTAGCGACTGACCATGCATGACTGAGAATGGAGGGGGAACTGTTACATTCCTGACCGGCATGTGCATATTAGGAACCCCCACAGGTATATGGATATGGGGGTTTGAACTGTACAACGATGGCCGATCATGTTGTTGGTAGATGGGAATTATGCCCATAGTGCCATATTGAGTGTTATAGGGAGTGTTGTATGTGGCACTTGTTGAAGGTATGCAGTTTGACACAAAAGGGGTGGAACCTGGCATCAGCTGGGTTCCACTTGTAGATGGTGTCACATGAGTGGTTGTACCTAGGACAAATGGGATAGTGGGGTTTTCCATCGATGGTGTTGTGATGACTATCAACTGGGGAAGTGGTGGAGGACCAAAAGTAGCCACAAAGTTTCACGACCCATTAGTCGTCGACGGAGTAGATGGAAATGTTCCAACTATTGAAGGAGGAAGTACAGGGACCATGGGAGCCAAGACAGGTTCCAAAGGATTCATGAGCAGAGGGTTAAAGGGAGGAAGGAATCCTTCAGTAAAGAAATCCTTCGGAAAACTTGAATCGCCAGTTGTCCAAACATATCCTCTGTGAGATCTAGGAGACTGATCCCCCAAAGATTGGGAATCTGGTTCAGTGGAATTCAGCAGATCTTCCACAATGAGTGGAGGAAGGCCTAGCAATCATCTAGAGTGACGACAAGGGTCTGATGTAGCCACAATGACCATTAATTTTTATCAATAAATTTTATCGTGATATTCGTTAAAGTCTCAAACGATAGCACTCAGATACCTAAAAAAATATAAAAAATACACTAAATTGATCAATTAGAAAACAGAGGGAAATGACCTTGTCTGATAAGCACTAATCACTGGAGATGAAACCCAGTATCTTAATGAATAATAGAGAGGGTTGGCCAAATGTATAGTTACAGTTACTCTAGAGCTTTTCCTGAAACTAAGATTGAGGGGGCAAGTGCTCTCATGAAGATGAGCACCCACCTCACCTTGTGTAAGTCCATATAACTTTGGCTACTAAAGATACTTCAGATCACAGACACCACCGGGGGGGACATAGTCGTAGATATCACGCTATTTGGGTAGGATACCTGACTCCCCAACTCAGATCCAAAATCCCCAAAGGGATCCCCGATACATAGAATAACTAAAGGATTTGTAAGAGTAGGTGGATTACCTTCACTTATAGTCAGATGTTGTCTCATATTTAGCTTCGCTTTTACTAGAGTGCTACTGGTAGTATGAGTGCAAAAGGAATTTTTCTCTCTTTTAATGACACTAGTTTGGTGTTTGATCTTGTGCAGTTTTACTCACTCTGCTTATCCCAAGATCCTAGCCTATCTAATGTTTGTTTTCTCAATAAAGAGTTACTGATTGATTTTAGGTAAATTTTATGTGTACTTGATTATTGTCTTCAGTAGGGGAGTTGACGTATGAAATGTGATGAGATTCTGACTCAATAAATCATGCAAAAAAACAATGCTTTAAAAAAAATTCAATTCAATGAAGACAAGCTATATTCTAGAAGCGAGAGTTTTTCACATATTCCTATTATTTCCATGCATTTTTGTTATTTAACACATGCATAACCAAAGAACTTCTTTCCAATGTTTCTTAAAAACTACTTGAAACCAAAATAGAGCAGCTTTTAACCATCTAAACTAAAGGATGAATAAAAAATGTGAGTCGTTCTTTCGAAAAAATGCTTTTAAGAAAGAAAAACAAAAATTATTTCCTAAAAAAAAAATTTCAGGACACCTATTTTTCTAGCAAAATGCAGTTACAAATCTTCCTTCAGTCCATGAGAAGGCTTCCTATCCCTTTTGGCTTTTAGACACTACTAAAAATTAGGGTATTGGCAGACTAACACTCTGTAACGGTGGCTACAAAGAGCTAGTAGGCCCACTGACGCTCCCTGTGAACAGGCACAGTGCTTTATAAAGCTCTGTGTAGCCTTCTAACCTACATTAGTGTAGGAAATTAGTCAAACAAAGGGTTTTTAAGATCATGTTTAGAGGTGAATACTTGTAAGCAAGATGCCGTAAGATCTTTGGTGGGTCAAAAAGGGATTGCAAAAGTATAGGGAGCTCTTAGAAGGAGGAGGAAACAAAGAAGAGTCTGGGTAAACCGAGAACTAGATGCATAGTCCCCAACAGAGTCACTAATTCTACTATGGGGTAAAATGCACGGTGTATGGAGAATGTATATACCCTCAAAGGTCTTCTCGGGACCTTCGGTAGACTATAAGATTTCTGCAACTGCACAAAGTTACATGAATGTTCATAGACAATAGCTGACTATCAAAGCATTAGAAGTAGATTACCTCAAGTCTCCGTGTAGATTTGTTTGGAGATCACAATGCAACCAAGTGGAACTCCCTCAAAGTTGGCTCCAAAGTCAGGTCCTGCACATAGAAGAGACAAGCGTAATCATGGCATAAAACTCTGATAACTAATACATGAATATATAAAGGAACGCCTAACTGCATACAACTAAGCTACTCATGCTAATAGGCATTAAACAAACTAAATGAATCATAGTATCAACACCATGAGTAGACAATACAACTGCAGTTCTATGTTAATGTTGGAAGAGTGATTACAGCCATCTGTTGGATTAGCCTTCCTTTACCCCTCCGACTTCTCTCTCTCTCCCCCTTCTTGCTCACTTCTTATGATATGAGTCAATGCTCAACAGTCAAGTATGCTATCCTTTCAAATGCTCTGACTTCTTTCACAATAACCCTCACTTTGCTTATATAGCAATTGAGTTAGGGTTGCCAAGCTCCTCCTTGTGTTCACTAGGGCAAAAGCAATGAACTTGCCGTGCTTTTCAACTCTTTCCCATTTTCCTCCTTTTTTTAGATTAGAAATCCTCCAAATATATCGAATTTGGATGTTTCCTTGATTTTCTTGAGTAATTTTAGGAACAAATATCTAGATATTTGTGAGTCAATTTGTTCCTTTGACCCTTGAAACTTCACCAAGTTTTACTAACACTGTTCCCATACTAGTAACATGCTTTAATAGGGTCACTAATGCACCTCCAGGCTTGATAACAAGCTTTGTAAAGAAGGTTGTTAGTGTATAGCCAACATTAGTGTGGAATCAAGGCTTGTGATTGTGGTCTTTGTTTCAACTATCACGTCTTTCCGCTCTGAGTTGATGAGGAGGTCAATTTGTTGTATAACAGATAACATGCAAGCATGGATTGTGAATTACAAGGGAGCCCTTCTTCACTTGCCAAAGATGATGAAGGCCAATGCGGTCGAGCTGCAAGCACATATCTAGAGTTAGATTTGGAACCATGAAGACCTACCACAACTTATCACTAGAATACAGGCTTCCCATTCACAAGTATTGAAGAGCATGAATGTTCTAGTGCACAAACATGTGATCCCATCACTTGGGACTCTCACCCAAGAAAAGACAAAGAAGAAAGTCCAATAAGAGCTTGATTCATACTTCAACAAGTTGATATGCACCGCCACCAGCATAGACTTGCTTATCAGTGAAAACATCATGCACAAGTATGTCGTTGGTTCACCACATTCAAGACAATGATGTGCATGCTTTCAAATGAGTTGGACAGAGGAGATCGAGAAATGCACCCAGATGCTATGGAGACAAGTTTCCGGTTTCAGACAGATGTCACAGTGGAAAACATGGAAACTATCAAGGACTATCAATCTTGGCCTCAATATGTTACTAATGATCAGCATGTGGATGTCCAGCAGTTGGACTTCTATAGTTGTCTAAGTTAGAATGATGTCTAGTTTGGCTTGTTCATGCCATTATTTACATGGGTACATGTGAATTGTAATGCTGAGTCATGTCAAGTGTAAGTCAAGTCTCAATAGTGGATGTAACATCCATAGAGTAGGTGAAGAGTCATGAGGGTACTTGAATGGTCACAAAGGGGAATGTCAAGGGTCATCCCACCCTTTTCTATAAATAGTCTCTCATAACTCATTGTATAGGCTTTTGGTTAGCCAAGCTTCTATTAAGCCTATCTTGAAGAAAGCTCGGACAATATTGTAATGTTCCTTGGCTTCTCCACTACACGGAGCTAGTACATCTCTTTGGAGGAGCATGCAGATGTGGTTGTAATGTTTCACTGATGGGGCTAGCCAGTTTACATGGATGTATTGTATGATTGGAACTTACTCTTATTTGTATAATAAGAGACAACACATTTTCAGGCATATGTTGCTATTGTAGTTGGAATGTTTTGGCTGCCTTAATGATATATGTTGTTTGACTTACGTATCTGTGTACAAACTAATTCACATGCACTTATAAGAATATTGTTGCAAATGTGTTGTTGGTTTTGTTAGCGCTTGAAATTTCACCTAGGCTGAGAAAGGTAAACCTCAAGGCAACATCAAACCATTCAGCCTTGTAGCTAGCCCTACGGGGCAGGAGAAGGCTCTCTCCGGTCAATCTCGGTAGATCTTAAATGGGATGAGATGACCAACAAGGTAACACTGATATTATGCTAGTAAACTGATTAGAAAAGTTGATTTGGGGTTTTTTGGGTTTTTGGTGGCAAATTGAGGAATTGCAATTTAGGGTGCGGGGATTTGACACAGTTTCTGCAGGGGGGTCTTTGGGGCGAGGTAGGAGACCGTATTGATGCCTTTGATTTGAGGTGAGTGGATGGAAAATACCGGTGAGGAGCTAAGGAGAGCAAATACTACTTTGAATTCTCCTTAAACAGTAGAAAACATAGAAATTAAACAAATTTAAAAGCAGATCATGGCAAGCATGAGTTCTTACTTTAACACTTCATTTGTTTAATATGAAGAAGGAAAGAAAGGAGTTGAATCACATAAACACACTTACAAATACATTAAGAAACACACCATCAACACATGAGTCCACAAGAATCCCAAAGATGACTGCAAAACCCTGGTCTTCCTTAGCCAAAAATTGCAGAGATAAAAGTGAAATAATACAATGATAGCTTCTCCCTCAAGAGTCCAACTATGAAAATGAGTAAGAGTAGGCATAATATAGAAGATCTAACTCATTTCCCCACCTCTAGGGGTCTAGCTCAGCTTCCTAGGAGCTGTTTCAACTAATTCCAAACTAAGCACTGGATAATAGGCAGTCAAAACAACTTGCCTCTAAAACTTAGGAAACCTATCCATGCATTAAATATTTACCATTTACATCAAGGAAACTTCTAGAAGTGTTCAGGGAGAGTAAAAGTATCTAAGTGCCATGAAAATTACACAAAAATCCATCATTTACATGCCTCAAAAGTCAACCAAGGTGAGAACAGTGTTTTGCTGGCCGAACTGGTCAAAACAGGCAAATTTCCCTGATTGGTCGCGCACATCACTCTGACTAGTCGCGCACATTCACAGCTATGTTTGAGGGCCTTCCCGGTGTCCAAATCAGGTGCAAGATAGCTCATTGGAAAGGTCTGCGAGTTTACTTTCCAAACCCACTAGAATTTTTGAATTTGGAGTTGATTGGAGCCCTCAAAAGTCATTTCTCCCAAGATAGCTTTCTGCAACTCAAAATAGGGGCAGAAAGTCAAAATTTGCATGTATTTTGAGCTTTTGGAAGCCCAAATCTCCATAAAATCTGAAACCCATCCACAGGCAGGTGTGTTTTTGCAAGACAATTCCAAAAATGCAAAGTTTTCCCCGTTCTGAGTTGGCCCATGTATGGTCGCGCGCGGGGTGAGACTAGTCAAATGACCAAAACCTGTAAATTGCATAAAAAATTCACCAATGACAAAATTTTCTCCAAATTTCTTGAAATTTGGGCTGGGAGTCCCCAATCAAGCATCATGCTCAATCAAAGAGGCTTTGGCCAAAATTTGGAGTGGATCGGGCGTTTTCCTTCGTTTTTGTGCTTTGGCCAACCGTCCTTGGAGCACCTTCGTTCTCGCCGGTATTTTTGACATTTCTCTAAAACCATGACACCTGTGTAAAACGTGAAAGAGGTTTTCTTCTTTGGCATGTTTTGGAAAAAAACCTCTCTCAGTTTTCCAAAATTCATCTTTCATTGCTCAGAAACATCATTTGAGTGAAACTTGGCCCGATGTGTGAAACAAGGAATTTTGTCGAAATGGAGCGAAATGAAGGGGATAGGGGACTTCTAAATTCTTGGGGAAATTTGTGGAAGTAGGGAGAGATGTTAGGAAGCAGGGGAAAGTGGAATCTCAGATATCGAGTGAGGGGAAGGAGTCCAAAAGGGAAAAACACAGGCCCAACCTAGAAAATTGCCAGGTTGTAGCAAGAAACTAGGGTTTGTGGAAAAATGAGGAATTTGGGGGATCTGAGCATTGGGAAGTGTTTGATAAGGTACTTTAAGGATAGGGGAAGGTGTATTATCATCAAGATACAGGTTTTGCCGGTGATTTGACCGCCCAAGAGAAATTGGCTTCAAAACCCTAGGAGAGGGAAATGACCTTGCCTAGGCACAACTGAAGCATGAACAAGGTGTAAAATGACCCATTAGACACTGACATGATAATGAAAACCCTATGAATGATGATAGACTCAGCTAAATGATGACATGGATTGGCATTTGGGCAACTTTGAAAAGAGTGAAAGCAAACCCTAGACCTATTGCCTAGTGACCAAATTTTGCTTGAAGACTCACTGAAATGACAAAATTTGACCTTGACACTTCAAAATCACTTTGTAAGAGCACATTTGATCACTGGAGGAAGGCTGGAAAGACTGACACTAACATTGGCTCCAATGGGGATGGTAGCTCCTTGGAGGTGCCAAGAACTGTATACCTCTGGGAGAGCAGACCAGTGCTTTCCAATCATTGGGCAATGGAGTAAATATTTACACATGTGACCCAAAACTTTGACACATTTATTGAATGAAAACTTGACTGAAAACTGACTGCAACTTAACTGAAGCTTGACTCAAACCGACTCGATGGCAAACTGAAATAACCTGAAAAGCTCACTCAACAGACCAAACACAAATGACTCATGACTGACTTAAAACAAGACTTTACAAAGCTTTTGGAAAAATGGCAGCAATCCATCAAGATTTGGAATCATGATGACAACCACCTGCATACTAATGAAATATGTACAATCATGTATAATGAGCTTTCCAATGTAACCAATCCAGTAGATGGCTACATACCAAATTTCTGCTCTCACTTTTCTCGAGCAGGTGAAACAATGAACCTGTAGGCAACTCAAAATAACTGCTGAAACCAAAGCTTATGATAATGAAACAGGCAATAGTTATCTTTTCTAATGCTTGCAGAAGAATGCCAAAGGGATCTTGATAATCCTGAAGCACTATTTTATCTTGAGATCCAACAACAAAACTATAAGTACTCCCTTCATTCTGATATGAAAGAACAGTGGGTTGCTGACTGATAGGAAGGCACCGAGAGGTATAAGCTTCTGCCATCTGAGTGTTAGCTGTAGGTTCCTTGACCATTAGAAATCCTAGAATATTGTCTCTCTTAATCTCATATTCCTCCACTTCATGGTCTAGGTCATTCTTAAACAACCAACAATCTTCAAGATTATCAAACATGACAGCCTTATCATCTTCATGAAAGAAAATATTATCTGTTTGCTGATCTATAAAACTAATTACAAGACTGTCATCATTTTCAAAAGAGGAAGAAGTTTCACCAACACTTTCTTGATCATGTGTGCACTGCAAATCTGCTTTAGCTTGGGTTGTAGCATGACCTTTCAAAAGCTGATCTATCTCCTCTTCAGATAGAGGAGATAAGACTTTCTGTTTCCTTCTGCTTAAACAATAATTATCTTCATATGATAGAGCACTCAAACTATCATTTATTACTGAGTTATTGAAAGGAGATTCATCACTTACTTGCACAAAGATCTCACCT
>Ga0181459_100212_pt1 | contig 11384 bp, 13 predicted proteins | sample InSIn2SAF170_FD_119060 | JGI IMG/M metagenome (GOLD analysis project Ga0181459, IMG submission 119060) | Clean room microbial communities from NASA Spacecraft Assembly Facility at Jet Propulsion Laboratory, Pasadena, California, USA -... ...
AAAGCATCGTTGTTGGAGAAAGAGAAACCTGCAGCTGAAGAGAAGTTTGTCACCATTGTTAGAGGAATGGAACCCGCTGTGAAAAGGGAAGGCCAGAAATATTGTCGTTGCTGCTAGAGAGTCCATCAGTTGATCTATGTGCAAGAGCAGAGGCAGAAAGAGTCATTGTTTCATAAAGAGGCATTCGACCAATAGAGAGAATCCAAGTAATTATTTTTATAAATTTTTAACACCAAAAATATGATTTCTGTTGAGTGTTGTTGAGCTCTAGTCAATTTGAGAAAAAAATAGGGCTTAAAGTTTCTTGAAAAATTTTCCTTTCTTTTTGGGGCAATTTCAAGAAAATTTTGAAGAATCTGTGGAGCAAGCTTGAAAAGAAATTCAGAAATTCTAAGAGAATTTTGAAGAATCTGTGGAGCAAGCTTGAAAATAAATTCTAAGAGCTGAAAAAAGGGCCACATAATCAAATTTTGTGTAGAAAATCAAAATCAGAAAGAAATTTTAAGGGTTAAAAAAAAAGGGGGCAACAGAATTAGATTTTGTGTAGAAAATCAAAATCAGAAAGAAAATTTGATTTGTGTAGAAAATCAAAATCAAAAAAAGATTTTGAAAACCCTAGCTAGAAGAAGGAAAATCAGAAGAGTTTAATTGAAAGAATGAAACCTTAAGAGGAAAGAAATGGCCAAGATGATAAATGCAAAGTTCGAGGTGGAGAAATTCATCAGCAAGAACAACTTTGCTCTATGGAAATTGAAAGTTGGGCATTTGTTGGTGCAACAAGTGTTGCACAAAGCATTAGACGGGGCAAATAAGAAACCTGCTAGCATGAGAGATTCGAATTGGGAGGAATTGGATGCCCGAGCTCTTAGTACCATTAGGTTATGCCTAGTGAATGAAGTTCTCTTCAACATTATTGAAGAGAGTACAACGACAGGTTTATGGCAAAAGCTGGAAAAACTATATACGACAAAATCATTAACCAATAGAATTTATTTGAAAAGACAATTGAACAGTCTACGGATGAAGGATGGTACAAAAGTTGAAGAACATTTAAATATTTTTAATACACTTATATGCCAATTATTAGATATAGAAGTTAAAATTCAGGAAGAAGCCAAAGCTATAACCTTGTTGTGTTCTCTTCCCTAATCGTGGGACCACTTCGTAACTTCAATCAGTTTGAGCACTATTGATTCTTTAAAATTTGAATCAATTGTGGGAGCTCTCTTATATGAAGAAGTACGAAGGAAATCCAGTACTGAAACAGTTGCAACAAAAGCCATTATAGCCAAAGAACGATAAAAGGAAAGAGGAGAAAAAATAAGGGGATTATCCAGATCAAAATCAAAGGGAAAGAAGTGTAAGGAAAATGTTGGCACTGCAATAAAATTAGACACTTTAAGAAAGAATGTTGCAAACGAAAAAAGTCTAATAAACCAAAGAAGGAAGCAAATCAAGTTGATTAAGATATGATAGATGAAGTTTTATCTATTGAACAATTATGTATGATAGATGAAACTTTACCTGTATGTAATGTCTCTCAGGATTTTGAAAGTTGGTTGTTAGACTCTAGTGCTTCTCATCACATGTGTCCACAAAAAATTGGTTTACATCATATGAAGATGTAAATGGTAGTTCTGTGTTTATGGGTAATAATGTATCATGTCAGACTATTGGGATGGGAAATGTCTAGATTAAATTGTATGATAACATAGTTATAACATTAATTAGTGTTAGACATGTATCTGAATTGAACAAAAAATTGATTTCTTTGGGAGTGTTGGATTCGGATGGTTATAAGTTTACAGGTGAGAATGGAGTGTTGAAAGTCTCTAAAGGCGCCTTAGTTCTTATGAAAGTAGAAAAGGTCGGAAATCTTAACATACTCAGAGGAAGTACTTAGGTCCGTGAAGCAGTGATTGTGTCAGAGAAAGAAGAAGAAGATACTCGCCTATGGCATCAGTGATTGAGTCACATGAGCAAGAAAGAACTTGAGGTACTGATGAAACGTAAATTACTTCTTGTTTTGAAATTCTTGGAGTTGGATTTTTGTAAACATTGTGTGTATGGAAAACAATGTAAACAGAGGTTTAAAACTACAAGTCATAATAGTAAAGAAATTTTGGACTATATTCATTCTGTTCTGTGGGGACCATCTCTTGTTGTATCATATGGAGGTGCTTTATATTTTTTAACGTTTATTGATGATTTCTCTTAGAAATTTTGCGTCTTTATGCTGAAAAAGAAAGTTGATGTATTTAATGTCTTTAAACAATTTAAAGCAATGGTAGAAAAAAGAACATGAAAATCAATTAAATGTTTAAGAACTAACAATGGTGGTGAATTTACTTCTCTAGAATTTGAACAATGTTGTAAGGATGAAGGAATTGTTAGACACAAAACTGTTGTTTATTCTCCTCAGGAAAATGGTGTTGCTGAACATATGAATCAGACTCTTATGGAAAGAGCCAGAATCATGATCAGCAATGCTAACCTACAAAAGGAGTTGTGGGTAGAAGCAGTATCCACTGCTTGTTATTAGTTAATAAATCACCTTTAGTAGCAATTAATTGTAAAATTTCAGAAGAATTTTGGTCAGGTGAGTGTTGTGATTATTCACATTTAAGGATATTTGGTTGTGATGCCTATGCTCTTATTCCTAAAAATTAACATTCAAAATTATATCCAAAATCGAAATGTTATGTCTTTGTTGGGTATGACTATGCGGTTAAAGGATACATATTGTGGGATCCTACGTTACGGAAGATAGTCATTGGTAGAGATGTAATATTTGATGAATCTTATATTTTAAAATAAAATTTTGAAATAATTGAACATGAACAGGTATCACCAAATCAACAAATTTAGTTGGAGGCTAGACTTTTTTTTGAAAGTCGAAAAGAAGGAGAGACTTCTAGAGGAAAAGGTGTTGAAGATACAAAGTACGCTGTTGAAGTTTCTGAACCAGTTCAACAATGAGTCACTCTAAGAAAGTCTACAAGGAAAGGAAAAAATGCCAAAAGGTATGAAGATTCTGCTTCATCTTTTGCTTTGATTACTGAATATGGGGAACCTTCTTGTTATTAAGAAGCAATAGATGATACAGATAGCGAAAAATGGAAAACGACTATGGAAGAATAAATGGATTCCTTAGCCAAGAACAATACATCGGATCTTGTAGAGCTCCCTGAAGGGAGAAGTGTTGTTGGATGCAAATGGGTCTTCAAATTGAAATGGAAAGTTGATGGAAATACCGAAAGGTATAAGGTGAGATTGGTAGTAAAAGGGTACTCTCAAGTTGAAGGTCTTGACTTTCATGAGGTTTTTTCACCAGTTGTAAAACTTGTTTCTATTCGTACTGTGTTGGCACTAACTGCATTACTTAACTTTGAGTTAGAACAGTTAGATGTTAAAACAACTTTTCTACATGGTGATTTGGATGAAGAGATATATATGGAACAAACATAAGGTTTTGTACAAGGCCACAACATAAGATTAGTTTGCAAGCTTAGGAAATCATTGTATGGCCTGAGGTAGTCTCCCAGGCAATGGTACAAGAAATTTTACTCCTTCATGGTGAGGCATAACTTTATTAGAAGTGAGTATGATCATTGTGTATACTTCAAGAGTTTCAGTGGAATATTCATTATCTTAGTTTTGTATGTTGACGATATGCTTATTGCAAGCAAAATCATGAAAGAGATCAATAGGTTAAACGTTCAACTCTTTAGGGCATTTGATATGAAGGATCTTGGAGTAGCAAAACATATCTTGGGCATGGAGATACATAGAGACGGAAAAAATGGTGAACTTTGGTTATCATAGCAGAAATATGTGGAAAGAGTACTTGAAAAGTTCTATATGAACAGTACGCAACCTGTTAATGTTCCATTAGCTTCCCATTTTAATCTTTCTTCAATTTTGAGTCCTAGAACTGATGAAGAAAAGTAGTATATGTCTCATGTACCATATGAAAATGTTGTAGGCAACTTAATGTATGCAATGGTATCTACAAGACCTGACATTTCACATGCAGTTGGAGTTGTTAGCATGTTCATGGAAAATCTAGGTGAAGAACATTAGTGAGAAGTGAAATGGGTGCTTCGATATCTAAAAGACACAAGTGACAATTGCATCATCTTTAATGGTAGTGAAGAATAAGTCTGTAGATATGTAGATGTTGATTATGTAGGTGATTTGGACAAAAGGAGATCTACTATAGGTTATGTCTTTACTCTTGCAGGTAGAGCAATTAGTTGGACGTCAAAGCTTCAAGAAACAGTTGTGTTGTCCACTACCGAAGCAGAATATATAGTTACTTTAGATGCCAGTGAAGAAGCAATATGGTTAAAGGGTCTACGTAATGAGACTGAAAGGATGGAGGAGAGAGTGAATGTACTCTATGATAGTCAGACTGCTATTCACTTGGCTACAAATCCAGCTTATCATAGCAAGACCAAGCACATTGATCTAAGGTATCATTTTCTAAGACATGTGATCTATGGCAGAAAAGTAGCTCTTAAGAAGGTCCATAAACAGGAAAATTGTGTAGACATACTTACAAGGCCAGTTACAGCAGAGAAGCGACAATGATGTTTAGCTTCTCTTGGCTTGCAGAAGAGATGAATGGGCATGGGCAAGGGATTAGGAAATTTTTGTGAAGGTGGAGTTTGATGGAATTTGACAACTTATTATGTAAATATTTGTAAAATTGTATTAGTTACTGCCAAGTAGCTTTATACTGAAACAACAATTGTGTAACAGAGGAGGCTCTTATAAAACTAATAGATGCCCAAACTATTATAATCATGGAGAATCATTGTTGATTTAATAAAGAATCCAATCCCTTTCCCCACGGATGTTTCCTTGAGACCCTGTCAAGGTTTCACCACATAAAGATCTTGTGTTTTTACTTGTATCTTTGTGTTCAGTTTCCATTCAGTTTTAGTTATATCCTTCTTGTTAAATTAATCATTTTACCTACATATAGAGCAACGAGTTATTGATGAGAAACTAATTCATTTTTATGTTTTGGGAGACATGACAATCAGCAAGACAGTTTTGACATATATATCATTTTATTTAATAGAAACCTTACAAAACATTCAAGTTTCACTTTCCATTCCTCTGGCGATAAAGGTTTGCTAAATTTCCATAGTTGTAGGGAAGAGTACGCGCAATAGGTACAGAGAGGAAAGGTTTTACATATGAAGACACTACAAAGACTGCATTTCATAAACTGTAAATGTAAACAAGATACTGCACTGGCCATTTGCTACAGCAAACAAAGAATATTAGGACATGAAGAAAAAATAAGGACTCCCTTACAAAATCTTATCACGGATTAGGAAAACAAGAGCTAAATTTAGACTCAGAATAAATGCTAGAAAGGGAGGGAACAAGAAAATAGACAGAAATAAAATTGACAGTGCAATGCAAGTGAGTAGGAGGATGTTTGTAGTGATCGCTGAATCTTCTCCCCTCACCGTGCTCTTGAATGACGTCATTTTGTTGCACTTGACCATGTTTTCTGTGTGCTTCTTTAATTTAGGGTGCTGCACCTTTCTTCTTCTTACTCGATACCATATTCACACTTTATGATTCTTATCAGAACTTATAGTATTCAGCCACAACGACCAAACAAAACTCTACACATAATCATTTCAATTCATTTACACATAAATATACAGATATGTAAATTCCTATGGTGATGCCATGTCTTCCAATTAGGGTTTAACAGTGGGTTATGTCCCGAACTTCTATAGTACCAAAAATTTGGAGGTAAAATCTAATCTGAATGCAGACTACACTGTATAGATGACTGAGATTCATTTCCAGGGGAGCATGGGCAATACTTGTCTTCAACGGGAATATAATCCATGTGCCTATTTCAGTGTAGCTAAGCATGTGATCAGTTGCCCCTTTTACGTCCTACTGACACTTCAGGATTTCCCCCCATAGAGTCCATGATCATGTGATTTTTTTGATATGAGCAATCTTGGTCACGGCTGATAAAACTGATTCAAATGCAATGAATCCAAAGGAACCGTCAATCATGAAATATTATGAGGAAGCAGAATTATTCACAAAACATGGCTTTTATAATAGTAATATTGCTTAACAAATGATTAAGCACATATAAATCTTTTATCTTTATTATGTTAATCCACATGCCAAAGACGCCCTTGGGCCAATGCCGTTGGTAGAGTAAGACGGTAGAGTAAGATGACTCGTTTGGGACATGCAACATGCCCATGACGCGTATGGGCAAAGTCTCCAGAAGATGATGGAATAAGATCATATACTTTGACTTCTATGTGTGTTTCATGATATTGAAGTTGCGGTCAAATATTGATGAGAGCTAGAAATATATTCACTAACATATTATTTTAGTCCAAAGTATAGAAATTATAAATGCAAAATTAATAATTTTATTTTATTTTATTTATTTTAACTTTAATTATTTTTTCAAATAAATAATAACTAATAATTTGTAATTTTAATATTTTATTATTATTTTTTATTTTATAAATATTTTTGTTATTATTTTATTTTTATTATAATATTTAGTTTTAAATATTAATATTATAAAAATAAATTAAAATTCAATTAATATTATAATTAACACAATTATATTAATAAGCCCCAAGGGTTAGCACAATCGGTCAAGTCGGGGCCTCGCCAATTGGGAGGTCACAGGGTTGAGTACCCGAAAGCTCTTGGGGTTAGGTCTGTGGTGACCGAGGGGTGGACCCCCTTCGGGTGGGGTCCACCTAGATTTCTCGAACTTGGATGTAGCGGGCTCACTGACCAGGGTCCGCGAACCAGCTGGAAAAAAAAAAAAAACACAATTATATTAATAAATAAATATGATTGTTATAAACAAATAAATTGAAAACATATTTATTAAATCTGATTGTTTTCCATTAAAAAATATTGCATGCATAAATAACCAGATTTTAAAGATACAATAACTACATCTCTCGTGGATTAGATTAAATGCTCCAATTATAGAATTCCACAAACCCTAACATATTTGGCTTGAATTTTTTCCATTTATTGCATACGTAAACAATAAGATTTTATACATACAATAGTTACATCTCCACTCGATTAGATTAAATACTCCAGCAAATCTTTTTGACTATACATCGACCTGAATCTTACCAGGAGTAGAGTAAAAGTCATTGTTGTGTAGGATTTCGATGTTTGCTAATATAAGTGTGCACTTAAATGTTTATGATCCTTCCACATATGCCGACAAATGCAATAACCCATATAAGTTGGTTTCTCAATCGCTAACTTGTTCTTCAATTTTGATTATGGTGGTGAATTTCCAATCTCAAACTTTGGAACAAGCTAGAATCACCAATCAAAGAACCTGTTTAGAAAGGGAGGTTGCTCTAAGCCATAACCATCAAGTGGTTCCTTTAAATCGAAACAATAAGAAAAATAAATATTATGTTGAATTGAATTATCTAAACCATCACTGCATTCGCAAAATCAAATTATAATACATACATAATATAACTTAAAATAAAATAAAGTGCTCATAACCTTCTTTGAAATCTAGATATGAAGAAAAATAAATTATTATGTTTAATTGAATTGTTAAACCATAAATATCTATGCAGAATCAACTTATTTATAGATTTCATATGATATTAAATGATGGTTTTAGACATCTACCACATATATATGCTCAACAAGCTTATTTCTTGGTGGTTATTCTTTCTGTTAACTAATTCTTTAGGATTGTTATTGTATAATATGTAATTAGTTTTACATTTTGTTTTTACAGTTAATAAGTTACCGAGACACAACATCTTGTACCTAGATTTCACATGTATAAATAAGTCATTTTATCATTAATACGACACTCTTTCATTATTTGAGCTTGTACAGTGGTATTAGAGCCCCGGTTGAGTTGTTCCTAAACTCCATGTATTTGAAGTCTATGGTGTAAAGGAGATGTGGAGCGTGAATACTGTGATGATAGTGTGCAGCATAAGGTTAATCTAGTGGAGAAATACAGTGGGATGCCCAAATTATTGACTCTTTGTAAGTTCTATATCTTTTAGTCATAATGCCCAAACTATTGACTCTTTATATTGTTTGTTAAAAGTCTCAGTTCCATGCATCCAAGGGCTCTTCTTTTAATTTTTGTAGGATTTATTTGAATTTATTGCATCAAACGGGAGTTTACTTACAGTCAAAATTTCTTAAAGATAGTATTTGCTTTTACGACAGTAAACAAGAGAGGCTTTACTTGCATTTAATAAAATTTTGGAGTCTAATAAGATTTGAACCTAGCTCTTTTCTAGGTTATTTTTGAAACTTACCATTACACCACAAAGCTGACTTTGTTTGAAACAAGAGATAAATAAAATTATATATTTTCAAAAGTCTTGCATATATTTTGAATTTGAAAGGATTTGAAGAATATTTGGCTACATAACAATTATGACTTCAATAGTTTCCATAGTTGGAGTTGTTCTTAATGGAAAGGAAAATTATCAAGAGTGGTTTAGAAAGCTTAAAAGTGCCCTTGTTTTTAATGATTTGTTGGATGTTTATAAAGGCAAGAAGGATAGTGATGGGAAAGAAATTGCACAAAGCCACTTGATAATGAGAAACAACATGCTATTTGGAAGACAAAAGACAACAAGACATATACATTAATAATTACATCGATGAGAGAAGTGGTAAGATGATATATCGTTTATTGTGGTACTTCATTCGAAGCATGAAACAAGTTGAAAGAATTGTATGATTCGTACTAAGAACTCAAAATTATTCAGTTATTAATAAAGTTGTTTAATTTGGAAATGAAGGATAATGATCTTTTGAAGAGTGCTTCTGAAATAAAAGCCATTTTTCATGATATAGAAGCCATTGGAATTAAAGTAGATTTACAACTTATAGCTTTTATAAAAGTCCTTCACCATGTCTATTCAAACTATTTGGAATCTCTCCAAGTTAGTGGGTAGTTAAAAGACATTACATTTGATAAACTACTAAGAAAAATATATGAGCAAGAAAATGCCTTTGGGAAGAAAGTGGCTCCACCTAACTCTAATGTAGAAACTTTGTGCCTTGCACAAAATATCATAAGTTTCATGCTACAACTTCTAGAGGTGATAAAAGTAGTAGAGGTCAGCTAGGAGAAATTATAGAGGTAGGGGCAGCAAAAATATTCAGGGAGACAGACAAAAAAATGATAGAAAACAAAGAAATTTTAATGATAGACTGGCTATCAAATGTTTTAGATGTGGTAAAATTGGCCATACTGCTACAAAATCCCTTCGAAGAAAGCCAGTGAAAGGAGAGAACAATTGAATGAAAATAAAGATCAGCCACCACCAAATAAGGGAAAATCATCAAATTCTACGCATTACATTGTTGGTCACTATAACTTTAATATGAATGATGTTTTCAATGCTGCATTTTCTTCATCGCAAGATAGTTGGATTTCGGATTGAGAAGCCACTTGTCATATGACATTTAGGTGAGATTTTTTTGAAACTTATAGTGATGATATTAATGGTGTTATTTACTTTGCTGACAAATCTCAAATTAGACCATCTAGAATTGGGTCAATTCATTTGAAGATACCGAATCTTCCAAATTATGTTCTACATGATGTACTTTATATTCCACAGTTTGAGTGAAATTTGATGTCTCTTATCCATATTTCACAATAGGGGCATTCTATTCATATATTTGATGGAATCATTGAGATAAGAAGAGCATCTGATCATACAGTTGTTATGAATGATGTGGAAGAAGGTAAGCTTTTAAAGTTAAATGGTACTTCTTCTAATAATTTTTTTGAAAGTTCTCCTTTTTTGGTGCAACAAAGTGACACACTGTCTCCTAGCTTGTTGTGGCATGCTCCATTTGGTCACATCAATTATGGCAACATTAGAATTATGAAAAACCAAGGTATTAACGGTCTTTCAACAATTCCAAGAAAGATTACATGTTGTGATGCTTGTATTCTAGGAAAGCATTGTAAACAACCTTCTCATAGTTCTTCTTTTAGATATTCATGAAAATTATGTCTTATAATTCAGATTTATGTCTACCTATGCCTATTGCAACTACTAATGGAAATAAATATGTGCTGACATTTATTGATGGTTACTCAAGAATGTGTTAGGTGTATTTGTTGAAGAATAAGTCACAAGTGTTTGAAGTTTTTAAAACTTTTCATTTGATGATTAAAAGAACATAGAAATTCTCAGAACCGATAACAGTGGTGAGTATACTTCTCATGTTTTTGAACAGTATTTGAATAACAATGGAATCAAACACTAGACTACAACAACTTATAATCCACAACAAAATGGCATTGCAGAACGTATGAATAGAACTTTGCTTAATATGGTTAGATCTATGATGTTCTTTACGAATGTTAAGTCGATGTTTTGGGGAGAAGCAGTACTCTATGCATCTTATATTCACAATTGTTGTCCTTCTTCTGTTATCAATAATACATATCCTTATGAAATGTGATATAATTTTCTTCCTATTGTTCAACATTTTAGAGTCTTTGGTTCTCTATGCTATGCATTAACTCCTAAACATCAACGTAGTAATTTGGGTGCTAGATGTAGCAAATGTATTTTCTTGCAATATTTGGCTACTTCGAAAGTTTATAGGTTGTATGATGAGGAGAAGAAGAAGTTCATTCCATCTAGAGATGTTATTTTCCTTGAATAAGATAAAAGTAATTCCACTGTTGATAGGAAACTTTCTCATTTGGAGAAATTTGCATCTAAGAAGTTTTATTTTGAATCTGATAAAGATGTTCAACACACTAAAGGAGGGGGGTTCCCATTCTGGATCAGTTTGTGGCTCTTCCATATTTCACTCATCAGAATGTTATTGCTGAAGAAAATTTGGATGATAGTATTGTTTCTGTAGGACCACGAATTTCTCTTGAAGAGCCTGTTTTTGAGCCTATTTTTCAAGATAAGAAACCATCACAACCCCTTCAGCAACCTTTATGAAGATCTACACATGCTCAAAAAGTTCCAAGCAAGTATTTTGAAATAAGAATGTCTTCTAAAGGTGATTAAGGTAATGTTTTTCATGACTATGAATTCAATCATTGTACAATTAGTGAACCTAATTGTTTTAAAGAAGCTTCTAATTGTGATTAATGGAAGGATGCAATGAAAAAGGAATATGCTGCACTTATTAAGAATGGAACTTGGACGTTAGTGGATCCTCCTGCAGGTGTTAAACCCATTCGTTGAAAATGGGTGTATACGGTCAAATACAAAGCAGATGGTTCGCTTGATAAATATAAGGCAAGACTTTTAGCAAAAGGATACGCTTAGAAGTAAGGCCTTGACCACACAGAGACATTTTCTCCT
>Ga0181459_100267_pt1 | contig 11382 bp, 11 predicted proteins | sample InSIn2SAF170_FD_119060 | JGI IMG/M metagenome (GOLD analysis project Ga0181459, IMG submission 119060) | Clean room microbial communities from NASA Spacecraft Assembly Facility at Jet Propulsion Laboratory, Pasadena, California, USA -... ...
TGGGGATTTTTCCCCCGCTCGCCTCATAATCGGCGGCGTAATCGTAGGTAATGCCCCACGCGGCGCGGCGGAAAAGCCCCGTCTGGGAGTGATCCCACCCAGATTTCGAGGTACCCGCCATGGGGTGCCCTCCCACGTAGCGATCCTCCATGCCGCGGTCACAGACCTGCTGGCGCACGGGGGTTTTCACGGAGACTACATCCGTGATGCCGCAGCTAGGGGCGTGTTCCTGAATGGCATCCAAGACGCTGCCCACCGCGGTCATGGGAACGGCGATCACAATGAGCGCCTCTTCAACCTCGGCGCGGTTAAGCACCGCGGGCAAGTCATCATTGACGTCAAACCCCTGCTTGACTGCGGTGCGGGCGGCGGACGTCGAGTGGTTGTATCCAAATACGTCGTGGTTATAGCCCGCGAGATCGCGCAGCAAGGAACCACCGATGAGGCCGAGGCCGATAATGCAGATGGGGCGTTGAACATCTTGAGAACTCACGGTGACAATTGTGGCACAACACGACTAATCTCACGAGGTATGAGCAACGAAAATTACTCTTTCGCGGTTACCGTCGCCCGCAACGAGGGACAATGGGTCGTGCGCAGCTTCGATGATGACTTTGAGGACCCGCAAACCTCCATCACCGCGGTGCGCTCCCTGCGCTCCGAAGGTGCGGCTTTCGCCCTTCTCTGCGTCGAGGACGCCTACTTCATTGCCGTGCGGCCCGTGCCCGGCGGGGTGAAAATGCTAATTTCGGACGCCACCTACGGCGTTGACGATGACTTTGCCGCGGACTTCATGGAGCTCAATGACTATGAGATTCCAGACGTGGACCCGGAAGAGGCCGAACCCTACGGCGAGGGCGACTTCGATATCTTCGCTGACCTGGGCCTATCCGAGGATCAGGTGGGCTATATCATCGACGATGAGGACGATTGGCCCTCCGATATGCTCCTGCGCATTGCCGGCGACCTGGGCTTTGGGGATGAGCTAGAAGACGTCATTGATAACGCCTAAGCCCCTGCAGCGCGCGCAGGAACGCATGCAGCGCGCCCTCGCGGTGGCGCGCCAAACCCCCGCCGGCGACGTGCCGGTTGGGGCGGTGCTTTATGATGCCGCCGGCCGCGAGCTCGCCACCGGCGTCAACCGCCGCGAGCAATTGCGCGATCCCACCGCCCACGCCGAGATCGAGGCCATCCGCCAGGCGGTGCGCATCCACGGCGATGGTTGGCGCCTGACCGGCTGCGAGCTCGTGGTCACCTTGGAGCCCTGTGCCATGTGTGCCGGCGCCCTGCAAGCCGCGCGGATAAGCTCACTGGTGTTTGGCGCCTTTGAGCCGAAGACGGGTGCGTGCGGCTCGCTTGTCGATATCCTGCGTGCCCCCACCGCCCCCTTTACCCCACAGGTTCGCGGCGGCGTGCTTGAAGAGGACTGCGTGGCGTTGCTAGAAAAATTCTTCACCACTTTGCGCGAAAAGTGGGTATAGTGGCTGTCACACTGTAAGCGACTCATTTAAGGAGAGAGAAAATGGGCGATTTGGAAAACAAGAAGGACGACCTCGCAGGCAAGGCAAAGGAAGCTTTCGGCGAGGCAACCGGTAACGAAGACGTAGCCAACGAGGGCAAGGCCGATCAGGTCGCTTCCGAGGCTAAGGACAAGCTGTCCGATGCTGCTGACAGCATCAAGGACAAGGCCAACGACATCATCGGTGGCCTGAAGAAGGACTAATTTTATAGTCCCTTCCTAGCGAAATCGCTGCGCTGGCTTAGTGCCGGCGCGGCGATTTTGTTGCATCGGGGGTCCTCCCGTAATCTGGAACGCGGTGGCGTGTCCGAGCGGCCGAAGGTGATCGCCTCGAAAGCGATTGTTGGGTAACCCCCAACCGCGGGTTCAAATCCCGCCGCCACCGCGCAAGGCCCCGACCTGTTAATGCAGGTCGGGGCCTATTTTTGTTTTCTGCGGCAGGGGAGCTTGGGTCTTTGGGTAATTTAAGCATCCTGCTTTGCGTGTGCGGCCCGCGAGCGGCGGCGCTGCACGGTAGGGAGGAACCATGTTGCAGTAGCTGCGATGACAGCCATGGTGCCCGCGCTCCACATGAGGTACTTTACGGGGGTAAACCACCACGTCAGGGCCGCGATTACTGCGATGACTGCCCACACTGCGGGGACGAGGAGGCTGGGCTGTTCGGCCCACGGTTCCCGGGGGAACCGGCTGCGCGCCTCTGTGCGGATGCGGCGCGGGGCCTTTTGGGATAGGGCGAAGGAGCAGGCGACCACAAAGGCCAAGCCGATGCCAGCGATGAGCAGGCTTCCGCTCACGCCGCCAAACATGAATACGCCGACGGAAAGCGCTAAGGAGAAGCGTTCGCCGATTGTGAGAGGGAAGCTCTGAGTGGGATCGACATCGGGGTAGATGCTGGTGAAGATGTCTCGGTGGGGGTAGTTCTGCATTGTTTTCTTATTGGGGGTAGTTATTGACAGCTGAAAGAAAATCGGTCAGGATATGCTTACCTAAGTAAGCGTAGCCTATACATTCTTTTAGCGAGAAACAAGGTTCTCAACATGATTCGTAAACTGTGGAGGTCGGCGTTCGGCGTCATTGTCGCGGCGTTCCTCATGGCGGGATTCGCCCCGCTTCTATCTTCTACTCCGGTTGCCCACGCAGACGAGGCCTGCACATGGAATTGGGGCCTCAAGCAGTCATTCCGCAGCTACATCAAGGGAAATATTGCCCGCGGTGGCTGGGGTGCCAATGGCATTGGTTTTAAGGGGGACGAAACGGGCGATGGTGCGTTCGTCTTTACCGCGGGAAAGCCTGATGTCTCTGGTGGAAACGTCACGATTCCGTTCAACGGCACGCTGAGCTTTACCGGCCATGAAGGGGTCCTGGACATGACGATGTCGGACTTCAAGGTCAAGGCGTCTGGTAACCAGGCAAAGATCTCTGTGGACTATGTTTCCTACGAATTGAACCGGCAAGACTATAGCCGCGGTAAACAAATCAAAGGCGATGACGAAGTGATCGCCACCATCAATCTGGATAATCCGGTAAAAGACGGAGCTGAAAAGGTAGATTTGGCCGGCTCAACATCCCTGACCTCCGGTGGCGTCAAACTTTTCACTGGATTCTACAAAGAGGGTGAAGTCCTCGATCCGTCCTCCGGGACCATTGCGCTAGATGGTTCTTGCTCTGGCGGCTCTGGTTCCGGTTCCGGTGGCGGTTCGAAGCGCCCATTGACCTCTATCACGGGTTCCTTCACGGGCTTTAATAAGGAAGCCATGGACATCCTGTCTGAGACCAATGACACGATGAACGGTATTACCACGTTTATGGGCAATACCCAGGCATTCCTTGATGAGCTGGAGTCTTTCAATAACCGTGGTGAGTCGAACTCGAATTCGGGTGGGATCACTCCCAGACGGGGCTTTTCCGCCGCGCCGCGTGGGGCATTACCTACGATTACGCCGCCGATTATGAGGCGAGCGGGGGAAAAATCCCCAAGAAATGGATTGAGACTTTCACCGATGTCGTGCGCATGACCCAGATGGTGCATGCGGAGGCGGTCCCCATTCGCGTGGCCAACCACGATGCGGCGGTCGCCCGCATTTCGCACCTGCCGCACGTTTTTGCGGAAACGCTCGCCATGGTCGGCGATAATGGCGGCATTTTGGCGCAGTCCTTGGCCGCCGGGTCCTTTAAGGATGCGACCCGGGTGGCGGGCACCCGCCCTGACCTCGTGCAGCAAATGTGCGAGACCAATGCCCCCGCCCTCGTAGAGGCTTTGGACGAGGCGCTGGAGCTGCTTCACGATGCCCGGGAGAAACTCGCCGCCCCCGAGCCTTCCATCGCCGAGCTTACCGATGCCGGCTACCGCGCCCACACCCGCATCGAAGCCAGGTCAGGCGCGCGCAAGGAATCGGTCTCCCCGGTCAAGATTTCCTCCCGCCCGGTGCTGCGCCTGCACCCCGGCGGCCCGAAGTGGGTGGCGCAGCTGCGCCAGACCGAATCCTTGGGCGGGCGCATCGAGATTTTTTAGCGGCGCGACGTGCGGGCGGCACCGTTGCCAGCACCGGTAGCGAAGGTGCGCGCGGCCGCCGCGGCACCGATAAGGCCAATGGCCGCTACCGTGAAGTAGATCCACGGGCGGTCGCCGCTGGTCTGCGGCGTTGCCTGCGGAGTAGGCGTGGTCTCCGCGGTCAAGACGGCGTCCTTATCCTTACCGCTAATCACGCCGTCTACCCAGTCCTTGGTGCCGGCGAGCGTGGTGATAGCCGCGCTTGGGGAGGGCAGATCCGGGTCCGCATTGGAGGTACCCGCGGTAGCAAGACCCGCAAGCTTTCCGTTAACAAAGAACGGTCCACCGGAATCGCCGCCCTGCATGCCGGCATTACCGGTGGAGTGGACATCGAGGATCGGGCTGCTGATCATCGGGGCCATGCCGCCTTGGCCAGGCTGCATTACTTCCCCACCGTTGCCGTCAGGCTTGACAATCTGCGGCTGCTCGGCGCCCGGCTTGGTGGCACCCGGCGAGACCACCTTGGGCTTATCCGATCCCGAACCAGATCCCGGCATCTTGAGGCCGGGCATGGCCTCTTCGGCCGGCACGGATTCGTAGCCTTCAGGGACCTTCATGTCTGCATCCGGCTTGGAGCCGCCCGGCATCTTGAGACCGGGCATGGCTTCCTCAGCGGGCACGGACTCGTAGCCTTCAGGGGCTTCCTTATCGGCGCCTGGCTTCTGTGCGGCGTCATCGCTTGGCCCGCCGCCCAGGATTTCGGAGACCTTCATCTCTGCCATCGGCAGCTGGCCCTTGCGCGCCATGGAGGAGCTGCTGCTCCAGCCGTACAGGGTGCCAAGGTCGCCGGTCTCTGGAATATCGGTGGAGATCTTGGCCGGCTCGATATCAGTGACGGGCTCGGTGAGGTGGAGGAGTCCGGCATCGGAAAGCGGGGATAGCGCCCACGAATCCGCGTCATAGACCTTGCCTCCCAAGCGGGCCTGGGTGCCTTCGTTATTGACGGACTGCAGGCAGTGGCGGGCGGTAAGCACCCACTGCCTATCCACGAGCGTGCCGGTGCAGTCGCCGAAGTTGCCTATGCGGCCCATCTTGAGCGCGGCGACGGTCTGGGACTCGGCGTTATCGGGGGCGGGTTCGCCGTGCTCAAGGGCGCTGGCGGGGGCCGCCAACATCCCGATGATACCAGCGGTGGTCAAAGCGGTAGCAATTTTACGCGACATGTTAGTCCTTCTTTCCAGCAGGAACGGCGAGTTTAACGGCGGAGGAGACGGCCTTTTCAAGGGGGCCTTGGCCCAGGAATTTCCGCCAGATGGTGGCGAGTACGAGGAATAGGCCAATAAATGCCCACGCCCACGCGGTGTTGTGCAGTGAGATGTGGCTTTGCCAGTAATAAGCGGAGAGCACGTGCAAGACATAAACGGTCAGGGACATCGTGCCCATTGCGGCCAAGGGGTAGACGAGCTTGGGTACCGCGCTGCCAATGAGCAGGCACAGGTGCAGCACTACGGCGGCCACTGCAACGGAGAGCAGGATTTCGCCCGCGACGCCGGTGTGGCCGGTAAAGCGCAGCCAGCCGGGAATATCCGGCTCGAAGCGGAAGTAGGTGCCAACCGCGGCAATCACCGCGCTGACCGCGGTAACAATCCACTGCAGCGCCGTGCGGAAGCTACCTGGGCGGATGTAGACCTCAAAGAGCAGCATGCCGGCGATGAAATACGCGATCCATGCCAGCAGCGGATAGACCTGCGGCAGGGTAAACGGCGCGTAGTGCACGGTTGAGGCGATGGCGGCGACGAAGAAGAGGGCTAGCTTCCACCACACGTTCAGCGGTGGCACCCAGGAGACCACCATCATGGTGATACCCATGGCAACGAGCACGACCTGAATCTGCCCGCCAACCGGGAGCAGTGCCAATCCGATAAGCGTAATGATGGCGCCGCGGGCAATCAGGCGCAGCAGCGTCTGTACGGAATAGTTCTTGCCGATGAGCATCATCGTCACGCCGGCGACAATGGCAAATAGCGCGGCCGGAAGGCCCGACAAAATGACCTTGGTACTCCATACCAACGAGGCCATGTGCAAAATAATCATGCCAATAATGGCAAGTGAACGAGCCAAATCCAGCCCGACGATGCGCGATGATGTACTCACCTAGCACTCTCCTTCACGATGTGATGGGACGCAGCGGTCTCCACCACGGCCCATGTTTTTAACGACTCCCTTTTTCTACAACGGGAGTCTGGGAGGTTGCTGTATCAACACTTTACATGTCCTGTATCTTATAAATGCCGTTATTAGCCCGGCTAATCCTGCCGGTCCACTCTCCCCGCCTGAAGTGTCCCAGGTTTTGTTTCGTCTGAGTAGATGGGAGCATCTGGCAGGGCCCGACCCCGAACGTATCCATGGCTGTGCTAAACCTCGAGCTGGAAAACCGAGGTAACTGAGGTAACCAAAGACGAGATCAACGACTACCTGCGCAAGGTAGCGCTGCTGTCGGATCTGCGCCAGCAGGTCGATTACGTCAACGACCCAGAATTGGTCTCCTCTGGTTTCGTTGGTTCCGTCAAAGCTGGCGTCGTCGATGGCTTGGCGACGATCGCTAATGTCACCAAGCACTTGGTGGTATACGTCTGTTACGACAACGAAAACGGCTACTCCAATCAGGTCATGCGTTTTGTCGAAGACATCGCGGGTAAGCGCCCGCGCGTGTTGCCACACCGTACCCCAATTAGCGAGCTCTGAAACTAGTACAGGCCGCGCTGGCTGGTTCGCCAGTTGGCGCGTGCAACTGGGGGATAATGAAAACCGCGGGTTCCGGATTTCCGGGCCCGCGGTTTCGCTTGTCGTGCTTGTGAAGATTTTTTGATGAATCAGCTTTCGAGCTGAATGGATTCAAAGCCCAGCACGTCGACGGACATGCCACGCTTTTCGTCTTCGACATGGTTGCCTGCTGGCCGTGCATCAGCCCACTTTTGGTAGTTTTCCTGGCTGTCCCACCGGGTGACGACGAAGTAGCGATCCTCACCGGCGACGGGGCGCAGCAACTCAAAGCTTTCAAAACCTTCAGCCTTGTCGACACCTTTTGCGCGTTGTGCAAAGCGCTGCTCGATTTCCGGGCCAGCACCTTCAGGGAAGGAAAGGGCAGTGATGTTAACGTAGCTCATAAATCATCCTTTCTGTGATTGAATTCATCCTCCATTTTAGCGATAGTTAATCTGGTGGGGATGTGAAGTTCAGCAGAATTACCGTGGTATTTTCTGCGAGTTGCGCACCTTAACCTCGTCGTTCGGTTGGTTCTAGCTCGGTTTCCGGGCCACCAAAGCCACACCGCGCAAGACATCGCTGTGTTCGTTGAAAAGCTTGCGCATTGCCAACATGCGGCGCCTGGCATCCTTATCGCGTAAGGCATTTTTGATGATGCGCAACGTACCCAGCAGTCCTTCGTCGGCAAGATTGCGGCGCATCTTTAGCAGCGCCATTGGCGCGGTATCCGTCCATTCGACGACTAAGCCCGCGTTTTCGAGAAGCTCGGTCCACTCAACCACGGTGAGCGGGCGGGCATTAACCTTAATCACCCGCGCGAGGTTTTTGCGCAGCTCTGTCTTGAATTCATCATCAAGATCGTCGGGGTGCAAACCGAGCTCATGAATCGCATAGCGTCCACCTGGTCGCAACATCCGCACCGCCTCGTCGACGATCTTTTGTTTTCCGTTCGGCGATTGCATCGTCAGCATTGCTTCACCCAGCACGACGTCAGCGTGAGCATCGGGCAAACCGGTATCCGCGGCATCAGCATGCACCATGCGTCCGGTGTCTTTGACGATCTCACCGGTAATGCGTGCGGCATCTTCGTCTTTTTCCACACCGACATAGCTGGCGGGTTGGAAACTTAATAGTTCGGTGGCGGTTCGCCCCAAGCCCGGTGCCAACTCAACGACATCAGCATCACTAAGACCGGCATGCTTGAGCAACTTGCGGGTGAGTTCCAAACCGCCTGGCCGCAGCACTCGTTTACCCAGCCGCGCGAGCAACCAGTGTCCGGGTACATCTTCTGCACGACGCTGCGCATAGGGAAGTGGATTGTCCTGGTGGGAGGCGTGAGTCATGGTGGATTCCTTTCTCGAAGACCCACCTACACGGACTAAGGCAGATGCTTGCAGGTACTTTAAGGCAGGCCTAATGTACATCCATTTCTGAGTCTAGTTCCTGGCCACTACAAAGGATAGGCTTGCCAAAATAGTGTGACTTTTCTTGGACTTAGGCCTGACCCCCGGAAAGTAGACGCATCGGGGGTCAGGCCCCCTCCGCTGGGCCGGCAACATGCGCAAACTCTACGTCGGAAGAAAACACCGCACCAAAGAAATCATGCTCATCTGCATCAACAACGACATCGCCGCCATTAACCCCCACACAGGCGAAATCTAAAAACGAACCCCCAACACGAAGAGAGCCCCGAGACATCGAAATAGAAACAATGTCTCGAGACTTCACATTTGTGCGCCCGGAGGTGTCCGAAGTCACGACATAGTTGACACGGCGTGCCTGGGAGAAGCTTCCTGATGGTTGACAGGTGAGCCGCGACATCGTTGACACTTAGCTAGAGGAAACCACCTGGGGTGATGGTTGACACCTCAGTCGCGACATAATTGACACCGACCAGCAACCGCGTGGCGCTCAGTCGGACGGGGATCAGTTGCGACATCGTTGACAAATGAACAGCCCCAACCGCAACCTCGCAATCGTTAAAGCCGTACGAGACCAAAGCCAACCTGCCGCCAAAGTCGCCAAACGATTCGGGATTTCCCGCCAACGCGTCTACAAGATCCTCGCCGACTTCGATGCCGGCGGCCCGGAAGCCATCGCCCCGAAATCCCGCGCACCGCACACCCACCCCCAGGCCATACCCGAACGCCTGCGCAAACACATCATCGAAATGCGTAAAGAACTCACCAGAGCAGGATTCGACGCAGGCCCAGACACCATCGCCTTCCACCTTCAACGACAAGGGCTGCGAGTCCCATCAACTTCCACCATCCGCCGCATCATCACCAACGCGGGCCTGGTTGACCCACAACCCCAGAAGAAGCCACGCAGCTCCTACATCCGATTTGAAGCAGCGATGCCGAATGAATGCTGGCAAGCCGACATCACCCACCTTTTTCTTGCCGACGGCACCCGTGTCGAAGTCCTCGACTTCCTCGATGACCACTCCCGCTACCTGCTGTCAATTACCGCCCAGCACGCGTTTACAGGCACTGCAGTCGCAGAAACGCTCCAACACCTCATCGACACCTACGGGCCACCCGCATCCACGCTCACCGACAACGGACTGGTCTTTACGGCACGACTCGCAGGTCGAAAAGGAGGCCGCAACGCATTCGAGAAAACCCTCAACCACCACCGCATCCAACAGAAAAACGGCCGACCCGGACACCCACAAACTCAAGGCAAGATCGAACGGTTCCACCAGACACTCAAACGCTGGATCAAAGCACGACCACCAGCAGAAACAATCACTCAGCTCCAACAACAACTCAACGAATTCGCCAAGTACTACAACACACAACGCCCTCACCGAGCACTCGGACGCCGAACCCCCGAACAGGCCTACACCACAGGCACCAAAGCCCAACCCGCCGATAACCCGCAAGACGAATGGCGCATCCGCCATGACATCGTCGCCACCAACGGCAAAGTCACCATCCGCTACGCAGGAAGGCTCTACCACCTAGGCATCGGCCGCGCCTACGGCGGCCAACACATACTCATGGTGGTCACCGACAACCACATCACCACATCATTAAAAGAGACCGGCGAAATCATCACCGAGCACTACATCGACACATCCCGCAACTACCAAAACCATACTGGCGAAAAGGCCAACCCCCACTGACCTAAAAACAAAAAACCGGTACCTCGAAAAATAAAAACCGAGGCACCGGTTTATCCACCATGTCGCGACTGAGTTGTCAACTATGTCGCGACTGATGACATTTGTGCGCCCGGAGGGATTCGAACCCCCAACCTTCTGATCCGTAGTCAGATGCTCTATCCGTTGAGCTACGGGCGCAGTCCGTTGTGAAGCAGTGCGCATGCTCTGCTGTGCAACGAGAATTTACTATACCCACGGACCTGAAAACTAACAAATCGCCTGTACAGAGCAGTGTTCGGCGGGATAGCCAGAGGCGTATTGTTCACCCGCCGTTCACGCTTTAGCTCGGCGTGGAAGCGCGGGAGAGGCTATACGAGGGCGGAGGCTTCAGCATCGGAAAGCAGGGCGTCCTGGAAAGCCTGCAGGGTGGATTCGTGGTCGAAATCGATACCAATGAGCACGAGTTCCGTGCCAGGAGTTACGCCGTTGGCGGCCCACAGTGACGCTGGCATGATTTGCAGGTTTGGCCCGGCCTGCTGCCACGCGTGGGCCACGCGCAGATCGGTATCGATCCAGCAATACCCCTTGGACCGCACGAGGCCCGTGCTTGCCCGGAGGGCGGCGATGAGGCGCTCGCGATTAAAGGGGCGATCGGCACGAAAGACGACTGAGGAGATGCCGTATTCCTCGGTTTCTGGAGTGTGTGGATTCGCAAGCTCTTCGGCATAGCCATGATAGGTGGCAGCGGTGGCGGTATTAAATAAATGCGCATCGAGAACTAGCCCCGGTTCGATTACCCCGTGGGTCACCGGCACCACGCGAGCCCGCGGATTCATGGCGCGGACTGTGGCGACCACGCGCTCGGTCTCGGCGGCATCGACTAGGTCGGTCTTGGTAATGAGGATAAGGTCGGCGAATTCGACTTGATCCACTAAGAGATCGGAAATGGTGCGGTCATCTTGGGGCGTAGCCTCGATGCTTTCGGAGACGAGGCTGCGGCCGCGGCGCAATTGGTTTAAGAAGGTAGAGGCATCGACGAGGGAGACCATGGTGTCGATGGGGGCGGCATCGGCAAGCGTGGTGCCATCGGCAAATTCCCACTCAAAGGTGGCAGCCACGGGCATGGGCTCGGAAATGCCGGTGGATTCGATGACAATCTGATCAAAGCGACCGGAGCGCGCTAGCTTGCCCACGGACTCGATGAGGTCTTCGCGCAAGGTGCAGCAAATGCAGCCATTCGACAGTTCCACGAAGCGATCCTCGCCGCGCTCCAGATGGCCTTCGCCGGCAACGAGGGCGGCATCGATATTGACCTCCGAAAAGTCGTTAACGATGACCGCCAGCTTGCGCCCCTCCCGGTTCGCGAGCAGGTGGTGGTCGTGCTTTGATCCAGCGTTTGAGTGTCTGGTGGAACCGTTCGATCTTGCCTTGAGTTTGTGGGTGTCCGGGTCGGCCGTTTTTCTGTTGGATGCGGTGGTGGTTGAGGGTTTTCTCGAA
>Ga0181459_100175_pt2 | contig 11371 bp, 11 predicted proteins | sample InSIn2SAF170_FD_119060 | JGI IMG/M metagenome (GOLD analysis project Ga0181459, IMG submission 119060) | Clean room microbial communities from NASA Spacecraft Assembly Facility at Jet Propulsion Laboratory, Pasadena, California, USA -... ...
ATACCGAAGTCTGAATTGAAGATTAAAGAGATTTCTTGATGCTGAAGGATCAGCAGTGATAGACGTGTGGAAACTCACGGGACAGGCCGAGGGTTCTGCGGGCAATTTCTCCTTGGCCCCTCACAATTCATAGCCTCGTATAATGACATCACTGCCCCTCTAGCAGCCTCGCTTGAAATTACTGGACCATTGGGTGTGAGTTAAACCAGACTCAACAGAAAAGTAAACAAGCCAGAGCTTTGTTGCGTAACATTTTTTTGAGCAACAGGTGGTATTATTCATAGATTCAGAATAGACCTAGAGTTTCACATCTTCTCTGAATACAGTCACAGTATCCTCAAGCCGCATCTCCATTAAACAACCAGCAATATGGTCAAGGTCGACCAGAAAGTAGTGCTGAGTATGCACATTAGCGGAAACCTGTGAAAGAATCTATACTGACATGCTTCCCAGTTGTCATCGATGGCTGGGGTATCCCCGGCGAGCATTCCCCGAAAGACGGCGATGCTGTCGCAGCAGCAGATACACCAACCATGGACGGATTTCGCGAGGAGAACTCCTCAACCGCACAAGGATACACTGAGCTCGAAGCATCGTCGTTCGCAGTCGGGTTGCCGGAAGGCCTGATGGGGAACTCAGAAGTTGGTCACCTTAACATTGGTGCGGGGCGAGTGGTCTGGCAAGACAGTGTGCGCATCGAGCAGACTATCAAGAAAGGAGAAATGAACAAGGTCGAAGCTGTGAAGAAGAGCTTTCAGCGGGCCAAAGATGGCAATGGCAGATTGCATCTGCTGGGCCTGGTCAGTGATGGCGGTGTGCACAGTCATATCCTGCATTTGTTCGCCCTGCTCGAGGTCGCGAAAGAGATCGGAGTGCCCCACATATACATCCACTTCTTCGGTGACGGCCGTGACACCGATCCCAAGAGCGCAGTAGGCTATATGCAACAGTTATTGGACAAAATCAAAGAACTTGGTATGGAGGATCAAGCTAAGATTGCCACAGTTGTTGGTCGATACTTCGTCATGGACCGAGACAAGAGATGGGATCGTGTCGAGATTGGTATGAAAGGTATCGTTGTAGGCGAAGGTGAAGAGTCTTCAGATCCAGTCAAGACCATCAAGGAGCGATACGACAAGAAAGAGAACGACGAGTTCCTCAAACCAATCATCGTCAATGGCGACAAAGGTCGGGTCAAGGACGACGACACACTCTTCTTCTTCAACTACCGTTCCGATCGTGTACGTGAAGTCACGCAACTCTTGGGTGATTATGACCGATCACCAAAGCCTGATTTTCCATATCCGAAGAACATTGAGATCACCACCATGACCCGGTACAAAACTGATTACAAATTCCCTATCGCTTTCGCACCTCAGCGCATGGACGACGTGCTTGCAGAGTGGTTGGGAAAGAAAGGAATTAAGCAATGCCATGTTGCCGAGACTGAGAAATATGCCCATGTCACATTCTTCTTCAACGGTGGTGTTGAGAAGCAGTTCGAGGGCGAAGAGAGAGAACTCATCCCGAGTCCCAAGGTCGCGTAAGTAGCCGATACCACAGCGTGTGTCTTCTGCTAATCGTTGTTGCAGGACTTATGATCTTGAGCCGCCCATGAGCGCGCAGAAAGTCGCTGATAAATTATCAGAAAGGATTCAAGACGGGAAATTCGAGTTCTTGATGAACAACTTCGCCCCACCTGATATGTAAGCTGGTTTTCTTTCCCGACTTACTTCTGGAATGCTAATGGTCGATGCAAGGGTTGGACACACCGGAGTGTACGAAGCCGCCATTGAAGGTGTTACCGCAACGGACAAGGCGATCAAGAGTGTGTATGATACTTGCGTAAAAGAAGGATATGTGTTACTCATCACATCTGACCACGGCAATGCCGAGGAGATGAAGACGGAAGAAGGAAAGCCCAAAACTTCCCACACAACCAACTTGGTCCCATTTGTGATGGCAAACGCTCCTAAAGGCTGGTCGTTAAAGAAAAAAGATGGTGTTTTAGGAGACGTCGCACCTACCGTCCTCGCCATCCTAGGTGTCGATCAACCTGAAGCCATGACTGGCACGAGCCTTTTGATGTGAGTGTCGATTCCCCTCTTCGTCACTGAAGCTGACTGATAATCGTGCAGAAAGAAATGATCTCCTAAGCTAGCGGCCAAGTTGTACTCTGCTTCTGTCGTCCATCCCTCAATCCTGGAGGTTTGCTTCTTATACGATGACGATGTAACATGAATTGATGACAAGCATAGATGTAGAGCAGGAGACGTTGAAAAGTAAGTATTGATAGACCAGTACAGCTGGCTGAACCTCGAAGCCAGCAATTCCTACAGACTGTAATTTAGTTTACTCTCTCTGTTGGTCTTTTCTCCTCCGCAAATTTTCTGCATAATCGCTTACCGTTGCGGAAGCTTTTCGGTTGATGTGGAATATTGTGACCCTCGGGAAACCAACGGTTCGTGTGCAACATACTACCTAAGAGTCTTTTCTGGATCATGTTTTCGACGTTTTCCATACACCAAGGATTGTGGTCAGATGGACTGATAGCAAGCACGAACTATGGCTGATGTTTTTGTTCTTTTTACCGCGGGTGAACTCGCACCCACAGTCCAAGCCTAGAGGGACCTCTTTATCGGCACGTTGAACGAAGCTCGTGGGTGGCTGTATCAGAGGATGGTTTTCGACCTCCTTGATGCCTCGCTCTCTGAATCGACTAGATCAGTTTGCGCACTGCATCCCCTTTACGTTGATGTCGCCGGTTGATGTCTTTCGTGTCCCTTGAGTCCTGTCTGAACATTCTTGCTCGCTCATGTAGGTTATGCTTCAAGTCGTGCTATACACTCACACAGCAACCAAGTTTCATCCAGTAGCTTGTCCTTGAGCCATCTGTATCTTCTGCTGAACTTGCATCAAGTCAACCCGTGATCTCTCGGAGTTTTGCTGTATGTCTTTGATGCGCGCTTCTGTCCTGGTAATTTCTTTTCCAATAAAGTCAAGCCGTCCGTCTACAGTGCTTTTGGCCTCTGATTTGTCCTGCTTCAGCAACACGGGTCCTACTAGTCGGTAGATATCTGCATCGTCGGCTAATCCATTGAATTCCTTCTGCACCGCCTTGTTCTCGGCTTGCTGCGATTCAAGTTTCTGACGCGCTTCGATTGCTGATTGTAAATCTTGAACGAGGTTAGTGTTGTCACGTCGGAATTTCTCTTCGACCAACCATCTTGGAATTTCTGCATAGACTCTGACAGCTCCTGTAGTCTTTTCTGATCCTGCTCCATGATTGAATATCTGGGCTGCTGGTAAAATGGAGTGATGTTCGAATAGTTTGAAATCCAATGTGCCTAGCGACCCGTGGCGCGCTAGTGGAGAAGTTTCGCGGGGTGTGGCTGACCATATCAACAGTGATACTGACGTACCTATTGTTGCCGACAACAGTCTCTGGCATCTATCTCGACCATACGATATTAAAAACAACTACGATACACCTGCGGAAGACTAATATCGCTCTGACAGTGTTCGAAATCTCCACTCATTGCGCTGAAACTCCCCGTCAGAACATATCAAAACCATCACTGACACCTACCGGCAGCGGCGTCTGCTACGATGTCGAATACCGACTTCCTCGGTCGTGCAATTGAAACTGTCAAAAAAGCAATAGAACTCGATACAGCCGGCAACTATGAACCTGCCTACCAACAATACTACGCCGCCCTCGAGCTCTTTATGCTGGCTTTGAAATGGGAGAAGAATGCCAAATCGAAAGAAATGATCCGAGCAAAGACTGGTGAATACCTGGAGCGTGCAGAGAAACTGAAAACACACATACAGAACGATGCAAGCAAAAAGAGCCCTGCCGCGATGGGTGCTAATGGCAAGGCATCGAATGGAACAGGAGCCACCAAGGACGATGAGGAGGATGCGGATGCGAAGAAGCTGAAGGGCGCGTTACAGGGGGCAATATTAACAGATAAGCCAAACGTGCGGTGGGAGGACGTGGCCGGATTGGAGGGTGCGAAGGAGGCATTGAAGGAGACTGTCATATTACCCATCAAATTCCCGAATCTCTTCCAAGGAAAGCGAAAACCGTGGAAAGGGATATTGCTTTACGGACCGCCGGGAACAGGAAAGTCGTTTTTGGCCAAAGCCGTGGCAACGGAGGCAAACAGTACGTTTTTCAGTGTGAGTTCGTCGGATCTTGTGAGTAAGTGGATGGGTGAGTCTGAACGACTGGTGAAACAATTATTCAACATGGCGCGGGAGAACAAGCCTTCGATTGTCTTCATTGACGAGGTTGATGCACTTTGTGGACCGCGAGGAGAGGGTGAATCGGAAGCGAGCAGGAGAATAAAAACAGAATTGCTAATACAAATGGACGGTGTTGGGAAGGATTCTCAGGGAATTCTGATTCTTGGCGCAACTAATATCCCATGGAACCTGGACTCCGCCATTCGAAGACGATTTCAGAGGAGGGTGCATATCTCATTACCAGACAGACCGGCCAGAGCAAGGATGTTCGAACTCGCTGTGGGCGACACCAAATGCGAGTTGACACCAGCTGACTTCAAGCAACTGGGCGAGCAAACAGAAGGCTACTCTGGATCTGATATCAGCATTGCCGTACAAGATGCACTTTATGCACCTCTACGCAAGGTGCAAGCAGCCACACATTTTACGACTGTATGTCATCCTTATTGTTACTGGAAAAATTGCTAACTTTTCACAGGTTATGGTAGATGGAAAAGAAATGCTCACACCCTGCTCGCCAGGAGCGGAAGGTGCCAAAGAAATGACATTATGGGACGTTGATCCGGAGCGATTGCTCGAGCCGCCACTTGTGCTCAAAGACTTCATCAGAGCTATCAAAGCTAGTAGGCCGTCCGTGAGCCAGACTGACCTGGAAAAGAATGACGCATGGACACGTGAATTTGGTGAAGAGGGCAGTTAGATCTGTTCATGGAGGCCTCCAGCACTTTCCTGAAACATCTGGGAGGTATGCTTTTCTGTACAGGAGTGTGGTGCAAGTCCTGGGTATTCCATGCATCGGGTGGGCCTTGGTGATAAATATGGGCCTTCAAATGAGCGGATTGACATGATGACTACTAGTACGATTCAATATGGGCGTATTTGAAGCATTAGCGAAGGCGGAACTTGCGAACAGTCTCTGGGGTAGTCATCTACACTGATCTTTATTTCAAAAGGAATGTATCTCGAGCAACACCTGCCAATGCCCGATGCTACCAGACCCCTTGGTACTGACTGCTGCGACTTCGCGGTTTCGAACATATGAATTTGCACTATATTACAATCAGCACTGCAACAGCCTGGATGGCCTCCTACGTTACAACGGACAGTGTCCATTGCACTAGCTCCGCTCGACTCCTCCCAAAAATGGATGCAGACTTATACTTTAGCATCCCACTGTATGTACGTACATGTTGTTCTCGAAGACGAGTGATGTCATCCTCACAATCCAGTATATAATTCTGTTTGTACTGTGTTCAGGACGATCTGGAGTCTTCCACCGGGTCCTGCAATAAGAACTCGACATTCACCCACACATTCAATACACCGCAAAACTGCACGATGCCTACAGGAGTGGTCACCGTACGTCGATGCTGACTGTGCCTTCACGTATGCGATGGCCCAATCTTCGTGACTAACAAAATTCGGCTCCTAGTGGTACAATGACGCGAAAGGATTCGGTTTCATTCAACTTGACGACGGAGGCGACTCTGTACGTGGAAAAAGTCGTCCATGCAGTGTGCCCTGCCATTCTGACACGTCCCTCACAGATAACGGTACATCACAGCGAGATTCAAGGTGATGGCTTCAAAACCCTGACAAAGGATCAGAAGGTCTCGGTGAGTTAATGTCAGGATTCTGGCTCGGATCGGTCATGTTGATAGCATTAGTACGAGAGTGTCGAGGATACGAAGAGTTCTGGTATGGCTTTCCCTGGGGGAGCTAAAGGACCAATGGCGAAAAACGTCAGTGTCGTGGATTGAGAACGCGAAGAGAGGCGAGAGGTCATAAGACCAATTAGTACTTGTACATAAGTCTTATTCTTGACTAACCGATCCCTGACGGCCATATATATAAATCATCTAATGTAGGAAGATCGCCACACGTGCCGATAAGCTCCAATACACGGAGCTCGATTTCCGCGTTACAGTAGCGCGACTCATGCTTGCATCTCTGTTCAGGCACCTGCAGTAAGGTAAAGTTTGTGCCTGAGCTTGGGATGATGACGAAGACATCTGTATGCTAGCCTGATGTTGAGCCAAGCCGGCGCCAGAGGCTGAAGAACCAACCACTCCATTGTGTCTTTCACGGCTTTTATTCCTCTCTTCCGATCAATTCTTACACTTCCCATTAGTCTTGAGCTTGCTTGCATCATCGAATCGGGTCTTACAACAAGAAGCAGGTACTGCGAGTGTTTCGCTGCAACCATGCCAGCACTTCTTGAAGACCCGACATCACCAACGATATACAGAGCTAGCGGCCAGGGACCATATCCGACGCCATCAAATCCACAAATTCCGTCGTCGATCTTCCCTAAACCTGTGACTTTGCGAGATCGTGTAACCATTGCAACTTTGATACCATTCTTTTCTCATGATGCTGTACCTCCGAGACTGTTGTCGTACCTATCCGACAACTTCAACAAAGAAATCGAGGATGGCAACACTTATCCAATGATAAACTCCTTGCCACTGGAGACCTTTGGACCTTACTGGTTTGGTAATTTTGGCGCCGTCATGGTCTTGGGTGATATCGGTGGCATCGAGGCTGTTAATGATATGGAGAAGAGTGGTGCCGACTGGAACAAGCTGTGTCTTGGCACCTTTTATATCAAGCCTAACTACCCGGGCCGCAGCAGTCATTGTTGCAATGGTGGGTTTCTCACCACACCTGCCGCCCGCAACAAGGGTGTCGGTAAGTCCATGGGTCAGTGTTATCTCGATTGGGCGCCCCAACTGGTAAGCCCTCTTCGTCCGGTAAGTCATCTTGTTGGTGGTTGACGCAGGGCAGGGTTACACTTATTCCGTCTTCAATCTCGTCTACGAGAGCAATACGGCCTCAACTAAGATATGGGACTCGCTCGGTTTCAAACGAATCGGCCGAGTTCCCGGATGCGGCAACCTCAAGTCATTCCCCGAGCCGGTGGATGCCATTATATATGGTCGTGACCTCAAATCAGAGGAAGGAAACGTGGGCAACGAAGAACGCTTCGATAAAATACGGTACTATCTGCGCCATTCGCTCTATCCTCAGGGTGCTGATAGGTCTGAGAAGAGCCGACTAAGGAGTGCTGCCACGCACTACAAATTAATTCCTGCTCACGATGGCGTTCCGGAAAAATTGATGTTAAAAGACAAAGAAGTCATTTCCGATCCTCAAGCTCAATACGACATTGCCAAAGATGTTCATCTCCAAGCCCATGGTGGTATCAACAAGACGACGGCAGTCATAGCTACGAAGTATCACTGGGTACGCATCAAAGAAACTGTCAGCCACGTCATCAAGAACTGTCCTGAATGTAAAGACACTAATAAGCCACCCGTCCTCCGAAGCGACGGCACTCGATCCGCACGAAGCAAAACGCTCGATGGGCAGACTGCGCCCGCCGACATACCAATACCACCAACACCTGTCAAACAGGAGGGTCCTGAATTGCAATTGCAAGCGCCACTACTTGCAGAATCAGTATCTCAACCAGCCACGGATCAACTTGGTCTGAATGGACACAATATGCCATCACACGCTCAATTACCGAACCATGAAATGCAGAACAACATCCCGCCAAATCAATTATCTCTGAATATGACTCATCAACAATTGACCGACGACGACTATAAATCCGATCAAATGGATGACCACCTGGCCGAACACATCTCAGCTGACGACTATCGTGCAATCCAACAACAAATGGGCATGACTCACGACGACAATACGCTTTCCAATGCCGATTCAGAAATGCTTTCCTATGACGCCATGGCTCTCGATCCGCAAATCATGGAACAGCTGCAAGCCCAGATTGCTGCCCAAGGATTCGAGAACGATAATACACCCTTTTCCATGCCACCACCTCCACATCACGGCATGCAACACTTCGACCCCAATCCACGTCCTCAACTTCAACAACACCCCGACATCCACTCTGATCCTGGACCTCATGCACAGTTCGCCGATCCAAGCCAGCTGCAACAAGCGAATGTGAACATGAACATAAGTCAAAACCACGATCCAATAAATTTCTCGCAGCATCAAAGTCCAACGGACTTCTCAAACCCGAGTAGTCAATATATCTCGCCAGTGCAAGGGCCACATAGTATGATGGGACATCCCGTGCCGGACGATCACATGATGAGTGGGCAATTGGACGATACTGGCGGTGGAGGCATGAACAACATGCAGCAGATCCGACATGTGTTGAATATGGAGTACATGAACGTATCGGATGGGAATGGGCATTTCCATGGGCAGGGAAGATAGTACCCCCTGTCAGTTCCTGGAGTGTTTATTCAACAGCATAGGCATGCGACTACTGGATGGGGCACGGCAGATTTTTTGACAATTTTCTGAGCATAGTCGACGATCGACACGAAATTACGACAAGAATGGACAATGATGCATAGACATAGACTGATGACATGAGAACACTAAACACTGAATACCTTGGGACGGCAGTGAGGTTGTATGATGTAAGAGCAATGGCAGGACCAAGACTACAATTGTATTGATGGCGGCGCATGAATGAAAATGGCAAACATATATGACATGCATATTGGAGCGTTGGGGATTGGAAGACGATTTCATGTACAAGCATACTTATTTTGGGGAATGGTTTATCCCACTAACTGTACACACTCATTTGAGGAACATCGAACTACTTATACCTATGTAACCCTGGAGCTTGTGTCTTGTGATTTCCCAGGCAAGTTTGGAAGTCACCGACGAAGATTGATGATTCTGTATGACACCCCTCTGAGCACGTAGGAAGTCCAATTTATTATCGCACCTCAGAAAAAACGCCTGATCTACGTACTGATGTGGTTCTTGTCAGTGCGCTGACATCACTCGAGTTCCCTACATGGACAACCACGATATTCTCAACAAAATCAATCATACCGTCTATCTGGATCTCGGCGTTTGAGTGCCTGTGTACGATCAGATGAGTGAAGCGGTCTTCACGAATGGATTCCGACGGTGCTCATCAAAGCTTGGCAAAACCTATTGGAGGGCACCCGGAGATCACCGGATCCCAGCGCCCTCCAAAGCATGAAGTTATACCTTCATCTGTGTATGTACTGGCTTGTAACCCATTCAATTTTGCGAAGCAACAAAGTCCATTAGATTATTGATGCAAGGATCCAGTACTGACATACGAATTACCGACTCTCGATTGGTGATTCTATGCACATACCTTGCGTGACGTTGGATATCATCAGTCAAGAATAAATTTCAATATTTATACAAAAGGCCACCAAGCTAAATACGTGACTTCACCCTGACCACTCCCCTCCCACACCTCGAATATCGGGAAGCAGCACACTCACTACGTGGGCACAATGACAGACTCAAACATAACCACAACCACAACAACAACATACACCTACTACCACGCCGGCCCGCTCTTCACCCTCGCAGATCTCCACACAAATACCCTCCTCGCCTCGCGCATCCGCTCCCTCTCCGCCAACCGCTTCACCCCCATTCTCCCCCAAGACCTTGAACAACGCGATACATCCCCACACTCCATCCGCGACCACGACATCAAAGCCCTGTTATCATGTGACCTGGCGTTATTTACATACGACGGCGCCGAACTCGACTCAGGGACCGTGGTCGAGTACATGATTGCTAAGTTTGCGGATATTCCGTGCGTGATATTAAGGACGGATTTCCGGAATGCGGGGGATCAGCAGGCTGGATCGGGGAAGGAAGGGGGTGCTGATGCGTGGAATTTGATGTCGAGTTTTTGGCCGAGGACGGTGAGGATGGTTGTGAATTCTATGGTTGGGTATAAAGGGGGTTTGGCGGAGGGGTTAGGAAGGGAAGAGGTGAGTGGGGAGCAGGAGATTGAGAATGTTGTGAATGTGGATGTCGGTGGCGGTGCTGTGGCGGTGAGGGCGGGAGAAAGGTTGTTGGAGGATGTTGCGAGACGGGTAGTGGAGGCTATGGAGGAGGTGGTGAGGGTGCCGAGAGTGATGCCGAGGGAGTTGAGGGAGGGGGTCTATGAGTGGTTGGCGATTATGCCGGGATTTCTGAGTGCGGGTGCTGGTGGCGAAGGGCGCGGCACAGAGGGGGATGTCAGGTGGATGAAAGAGTTGCTGAAGGCCAAGGAGACGAAAGGATTGCTGTGAGAGCGAACGTGTATGGACAACGATACGTAAGTGGCACTCTAATGGCTTGATCACCTGCGAACAACAAGGCCGGCTTGCTTGACGGGGAACTACCTAATTGACACCGTAAGGGGCCACCCTTCCCTTGTTATACTCGTGAATCACGACCGACTGTGATGGCCACAGCAAAAACGACCATGTCAACCATTGTCCTCATGACTTTTTCTATGGGCAACATCACCAACCCAAGAGTTGCAGGGCCAGCGACGCTCCAGCCTACGTACATACGTGTGCACCAGTTAAAAGCACCAGGTCCAGGTTCTATTAACTCCACTATGCATCTCGTATAGTCCTCCTCGAATACTGATCAACGCAGCCGCCAAGTCCTGATCTTCCTCGGGACTTCAAAAGCAGCATGTCAATTTTAGCACGTTTCGGCATTCCACCAGCACTCGTCACCAATCACAGATGTTTAATTTTGGGTTCAGTGGACCCTGACCCACTCTCGGACCAACAAACATTAAAAGCAGCAGATCTTCTTCGACCGAGCTTCGACATCACTCTTTTGACTCATCGACTTAACGAGGCTTCGTGGACAAATTTTCACCTTACGTGCGTTACGATCAGAGTCCGCAATATGTATTTCCGGGAACAGGCCAAGAGCTCCTTATTGCGGCATGAAGTCTCGCTGCTTTATCCACAAGTGTTGATATGCCATCTCTGCTCGCTGATTGCATTCGCTGCTTGACATTATGATGTCCTCGGCTCGAGGTTCAATTGATGCGTATATAGCAGAATGGCTCCCCTGAACTCTATAGACATATCTGTTAGACATACCTGAAATGAGGAGCTGGAAATTCTCCGTGGAAGGATATCACTCATAACCGTCATCATCAACCAGTTCAGCGGTATCGCATACAACAGGAACACACATGGTGTCCCCTCAGAAGGGCATGGCTGACGCCGAGCGCGCCGTCACTGAGAAATCTCAACACTTGTGGATAAAGCAGCGAGACTTC